>ODAI014742306.1_pt1 | contig 12795 bp, 22 predicted proteins | sample 1539321 | NCBI WGS metagenome assembly ODAI01 (sample SAMN02144231, study PRJEB22623) | gut metagenome | biome: sheep rumen | host: Ovis aries | place: New Zealand | reverse complement strand
GTGTCGAGCTTGCGAGACAGAGGGGCTGACCGACAGACCAGCCCGGCTTCGTCGGCTTTCCTTGTATTCGACGCGGCTATCTCATTTTCTCTTTTCAAAGCGGTTTTTAGAGGTACCCTATAAAAACCGTACAAAGCACGTTATAGCGTTTATAAAAGGTACAGATCATGAAGAAAAAATATCTTGAAATCGGAAGAATAACAAAACTGCAGGGACTGAAAGGTGAAGTCCGGGTACAGTATTACTGCGACGAGCCTGAGATGCTGTGTGAATTTGATACGCTCTATCTCGGAAAAGAACACACTCCCGTCGAACCACAGAAAGCGCGTTATCTCAAAAGTGATGTTGCCGTACTGAAGCTGAAGGGCGTGGATACGCCGGAGGCTGCCGAAAAGCTTATCGGGAAGATGCTCTATTTTGACCGTGAGGATATCGAACTGCCGGAGGATACGTGGTTCATTCAGGACGTTATCGGTCTGGAGGTCTATGATGCCGACAGCGGGCAGTGCTACGGCAAGGTCGATGACATCTACCAGAACGGGACCGCGGACGTGTATTCGGTAAAAACTCCGTCGGGAAAGCAACTGATGTTTCCTGCTATACCGGAAGTTCTGCTCGATACCGATATTGACATCGGAAGAATAACGATCAGACCGCTTGACGGACTTTTCGACCCGGAGGAAATAGAATGATCGCTTCGCACTGAAACGGAAAAGAGATGCATAAAATGATAAGAATTAATATAGCAACACTGTTCCCCGCAATGTGCGAGGCGTTCCTGAGTGAGAGCATTATCGGGCGCGCAAGAAGATCGGGCGCCGTGGAGATCAGCTGCCGCGATATACGTGATTACACGCTCGACAAGCACCGTAAGGTCGATGACAAGGCTTACGGCGGCGGAACGGGAATGGTTATGCAGGCGCAGCCGATATACGACTGTGTAAGGTCTATGATAGAAGATCTGCCCGAAGATGCAAACCCCAGACTTATATATATGTCGCCGCAGGGAAGAACTCTGACACAGGATATAGTGAAGGAACTTGCGGCCGAGGACGATCTTATAATACTTTGCGGACATTATGAGGGCGTTGACAGGAGAGTTCTTGATGAGCTTGAATTTGAGGAGATATCGGTGGGGGATTATGTTGTCACCGGCGGCGAACTGCCGGCTCTGATACTTACCGATGCGGTATGCAGACTTCAGGAAGGCGTTCTCCCGAATGAGGAAGCATACTCAAACGAGAGCCATTATAACGGGCTTCTTGAATACCCGCAATACACCCGCCCCGAAGAATGGCGCGGCAGGAGAGTGCCGGAGGTACTGATCTCCGGTCATCATGCGAACATAAAGAAATGGCAGGAAGATATGTCACTCGAAGTAACTAAGGAGAAACGTCCGGATCTGCTCGGATAGCCGGGATATTGGCTTTTACGGTTCCTTGTGATATAATGTTAAAACGTTACCACAACATATAATATTACGGAGGAATTTACAATGAAGAGAAGAAACATCATGGCTGCTCTGCTGGCGGCGGCAGTAGTAATATCATCTGCCTGCTCTTTTCTTCCCCGGGTTCTTCCTGCGTTCTTCCACGCGCGTCTGCGATTGTTGAAATCTGTTGTTTATATTGAATAGGCGAATGAAAAGATTTTATACAAAATGCCCAACAAGGTAAGTTTTTTAAGGGTTCAATTGGACTAAATCGGAGAATTATGCTGAAAATGGCGTAAAATCGAAAAAAATCTGTTGACTAAAAATGGTTTTGAGGATATACTTATTGTGTGATGCGGTACAGAAATGACTGCAATTGCAGCTTGAATCAATCATAACTGCAATAAAATAAGGAGACATAAAAGTTAAAAACGGAGGGATCTTTCATGTTCGTAAGAGAAGTTGAGGTCAAGAACCAGGTCGGTCTGCACGCAAGACCCGCTACATTTTTCATTCAGAAGGCAAACGAGTACAAGTCATCTATCTGGGTCGAGAAGGAAGAGCGCAGAGTAAACGCTAAGAGCCTGCTGGGTATCCTTTCACTCGGTATCGTAGGCGGTACACCTATCAGGATCATTGCTGACGGTTCTGATGAGCAGCTTGCAGTTGACGGACTTACAAAGCTTATCGAGAGCGGATTTGAAGAATAATAACAGTAAATAAAAGCAATAAGCCGCACTTTGACAGTGCGGCTTATGTTTTATGGAGACATTATGAAAAAATTGATCGGACGTCTGCCCCTATATATTATAATGGTATATTGCTTTATAGCGCTGTCAGGGTGCAGCGGAAAAAGCTATACCGGAAAAAACATCGTGGACAGAGCAAAATCGCTGCATACCGGACTTGAATCTGCGCATATCACCGTCAGCGACTGCTCAGACAGCGATAATGAGATAATTGTGCAGGAAATATGGTACCGGTTCGCCGGAGATGTTATGCAGTATATGTATATCGGGCGCGACGCGGAAACAGGTGAGGAATACTACGAGTTCAACAACGGCACCGAGCTTGACACATGGCACAGCGGTGACGCGGACTGGTCGTTTGCGGCAAAGGGAAGCGAGGGATTCTATAATTACTCACGTGCAAGCAGGCATTATTTTGCCGACGGGGATAAGCTTCTTGAAGATCATTCCTCCGCTGTGAGTGAAGCTGCCGTGACTGACGGTGAAAAGCACATCTCGATAGAATATTACGCCGATATGGGACAGTATTACTCCTCAATGGAAGGAATAACGGATTACAGCGCCCAGTATGATTTCGACAGCGACGGGTATTGCGCTGTTCATACAATGACGTATATAAAGGACGGCAGCAGCTATAAGTATAAAGTTGAGATCGGGCGTACCGATGCAGATAAGGCGATAGAGCGCATAGAGCCTTCGGCGCTGTCGGACGGTCAGCAGCAATAAAAAATCTCCGCAGAGGTTTCTCTGCGGAGATGTGAAGTATGTATCAGAACATACAACCTTTTCTTTTCTTCTGGACTGTTCCTACTATACCGCCGACAAGTATTGCAACAGCACCGATTATCATAAATACGACTGCCGGACCTGCTTCGGCACCTGCTCTTGCACTGCCGTAGCTGAATCCGCCCATCGAGACAGCCGCGCCGATAGCAACTGCAGCTGTGATAGAAGCCCACATTATTGACAAGCCGCCGAAGACGATCAGCGGAACATGAAGTCCGGGGAACGAAAAGCCTATTGCTGCAAGTCCGTCAATAGCGAGCAATACCCAGAAAACTGCCATCCAACCTGCATACTGTGTCAGCTGAACAAGTGACATCGAAGCTGATGTACTGTATCCGAATGCAGATGCAGAAGCACTTACAAACGGAAGGAATATGGAGATAAACATAAGTATTCCACCGGCAAGGGCTATCCAGTTTACTTTTCTTGCAAACGGAATATTTGCAGGATTCGGCCTTTGCGGCATCGGACGCTGCTGCGGATACTGCGGCGCCTGTGGGTAAGCCTGCTGCTGAGGCTGCTGGAACGTCGGCTGCTGAGGCTGCTGGAACGCCGGCTGCTGAGGCTGCTGGAATGTCGGCTGCTGAGGCTGCTGGAACGCCGGCTGCTTAGGCTGCTGGAATGTCGGCTGCTCGGGCTGCTGGAATGTCGGCTGCTCGGGCTGCTGATAAACAGGCTGTTCGGGCTGCTGCGGCTGAGCAGCGGTAAGCGGATTTCCACACGACTGGCAGAATGTATTATCGTCTGCGTTTTGTGCTCCGCAATTGGGACAGAACATATTGAGTATCCTCCTGAAAAATTAATAGATGAGACTGTAGTCTCTGTCTTGCCGTATCATAGTGAAGCACACCACTCTTCCGATGTGATATGCTGATGCGGTAAAATTATTATAGCATATTTCCCGGGTGATTTCAATGTATAATATCAACAATTAAAAAAAATTATTTAAGCTATATATAACAAAGGAGCAATGTATATGAATAGACGCAGGATCGCATTAGTCCTCAATATAGCGGCACTCATCGCAGGGGTCGTAGGGATAGTTTTCCGTATAGTACGCAATTTTGATGACTTCTTTCTGTATTACACCCAGCTTTCAAATGTTGCTGCGGTCATTTCCTCGGCAATGTACATAATCTTCTTCAATTCGGACAATGAGCGTGTGAGAGCATTTGTCAGAGGAGCAAGATATCTCGGCGCGTGCGGACTTACACTCACATTTATAGTGGTAATGTGCGTTTTCCTGCCGGTAGGCGGTGCCGATGCAGCCGGAAAGCTTCTTGCGACAATTAACGGTATCCTGCATCATTCGGTTTGTCCGGTGCTTTCGATTGTGTCGTATCTGTTTTTTGAAGAAGGCGTGAGGAGCCGGAAGGCGGTGCTTATCCCGATCGTAGCAACGGCTGTCTATGCGTTCACGCTATATACACTGAATTTTCTCAGACTTGCAAAAGCGCCTTATCCGTTCTTCGAGGTGTACGAGCATGAGATATTTGAACTGATACTGTGGTTTGTTGGAATGATACTGCTGACTGTGGGGATCGCGGTCGCAGTCAGACTTGTGAATCTGAAAGTAAGCCGGAAAAGCGCAGGCGGCGGCAATGACCGGTAATCGCCGGGAGGAGGAATTGCAAAATGGACGAGGCTGTCAGGAATAAGCGCGGTTTCAGGATAATGTCCGGAAGCGTGCTGAAGCTCATAGCGCTGATAACAATGCTGGCGGATCATACCGCGAAGTATATTCTTGTAAAGATCAGCTTCTGCATAACGCCGTTTATGGTGATATTCGGCGAAACGATCTCTGTTTACAGTATAATGACAACTATCGGCAGACTTGCTTTTCCGATATACTGTTTTCTGATAACCGAGGGATATATACATACGCACGACAGAAAAAAATACGGACTGAATCTGCTGATTTTCGCTCTGATATCCGAGATACCATGGAATCTTGAGCATACCGGCACTCTGCTGTGTGAAACTCAGAACGTATTCTTTACGCTGTTTCTCGGCTATACGGCATTATGCATACACGAAAAATACAAGGACAAACTTAAATATCAGCTGTTCGGTCTGCTTGTGATATTTGCGGGCGCGATCGCACTGAATGCGGATTACGGTCTGAACGGAGTCGCGCTGATACTTGCGATATACCTTCTTCGGGAGCATAAGCCGGCTCAGGCGCTGGTCGGGTGCTGTCTGGTGTCATCGCATATCCCGGCGGCTGTATCGTTTGTATTTATTAATATGTATAACGGTGAACGCGGATTCATAAAGGGAAAAGTGTTCAAGTATGTGTTTTATCTTATCTACCCGGCTCATATCCTGCTGATATGGTTCATAAGAAGCAGAACAGTCGGATATTGACGAGCGGCTGTGCGGCGTTCTTCGACGGAATACGACAAATATTACGGAGAAGTTGTGCAAAATAGCCTAAATATCAGAGAAAAAACAGGCGAAAATTCTACATTATAAATTTTCAAAAAATATTGTAATTTGTGTAAAAATAATGTATAATATCAAATGCACTGTGAATTGCGGTGAAACCGAAGGTTGCGGCAGTCACATGACAAGCCGGGAATTTCGGCGGAGTATGCGGGATCATGAATCCTGCGAAAATAAGGCATGAAACAGGGAAGGGTCCGCCAGAGACGGATACCCCCTCATAAGAAATGAACGTCCGGGTCATTCCGGCGGTCAGGGAACACACGGGATAGTGTGAGCGAGAAAATGCCTTATCAGACCCGTACACAACATATTGTGCACAAATATAATGAAAGGGGTAAATACAGTGGCGGCAAAAGAAGTTGTAAGAGTTAAGATCAAGGGCTATGAACACGGCATCGTGGATCAGGCAGCAGCTAAGATCGTCGAGACAGCAAAGAGAACAGGTTCAAGAGTTGCCGGACCTATTCCGCTTCCCACAAACAAGGAAGTTATCACGATCCTGCGTGCGGTACACAAGTATAAGGACAGCCGTGAGCAGTTCGAGCTCAGAACTCACAAGCGTCTCATCGACGTTATCCGTCCGACCAACAAGACTATAGAAGCACTTCAGAGTCTTGAACTGCCGGCGGGTGTAGAAATTTCTATGGAATTCTAAAAATGGTTCCCCACTGAGCAGTGCCAAGGCACTGCCGAAGAGAAGTTTCGAGTTATGTCGGAGGAAAACTCCGACCGCTAACCAAGGCAGATACGCTGCACTTGGTCATGTCGGGACAATGCCCGACCAATAACCAAAGGAGGAAAACCATGAAAAAAGGGTTGATCGCAAAGAAGATCGGTATGACTCAGATCTTCGATGAATCGGGAAACGTAGTTCCCGTAACTGTAGTTGAAGCAGGTCCGTGCGTAGTCGTTCAGAAGAAGACTAACGAAAATGACGGATATGAAGCTGTTCAGCTCGGATTCGGCGATGTTTCGCCGAAACACACAAACAAGCCTATGCAGGGTCATTTCAAGAAGAATGACGTGCCGTTCAAGAAGACTCTGAAAGAATTCAGACTTGACGACATTTCCGGCATGAACGTAGGAGACATCTTAAAAGCTGATACATTCGCAGTCGGAGATGTTATCGATGTTCAGGGAACAAGCAAAGGTAAAGGCTATCAGGGTGCTGTAAAGCGTCACAATCAGCACAGACTCAAGATGACACACGGTGCCGGTCCGGTACACAGAGAGCCCGGTTCAATGGGCGCCTGCTCATCGCCTTCAAGAATATTCCCCGGAAAAGGTATGCCGGGTCACATGGGCGTTGACACAGTTACCGTACAGAATCTCGTAGTCGTTAAAGTTGACGCGGAAAACAATCTTATCGCAATCAAGGGTGCTGTTCCCGGTCCTAAGGGCGGAGTGCTTTGCATTACTGATGCGGTCAAGGCGTAAGGAGGAGGATCATTATGGCAAACGTAAAAGTTTATAATATGAACGGTCAGCCTGTTTCCGACCTCGAACTTAATGATGCGGTATTCGGTATTGAGCCGAACGCAGTGGTAATGCACGCAGCAGTGGTAAATTACCTCGCAAATCAGCGTCAGGGTACACAATCTACCCTCACCAGAACAGAGGTAAGCGGCGGCGGCAAAAAGCCGTGGAGACAGAAGGGCACAGGTCACGCAAGACAGGGCTCGACAAGATCGCCTCAGTGGAGACACGGCGGTATTGCACTCGGACCCAAGCCCAGAAGCTACAGCTACTCATTAAATAAAAAGGTAAAGAGACTCGCTCTCCTTTCCGCTCTTTCGTCAAAGGTGGCAGATAACGATATAGTAGTCGTTGATGCAATAAAGACGGACGAGTTCAAGACAAAGACTATCGTGAATATGCTCAAGGCTCTCAACGTTGACAGCAAGGCTCTCATCGTTCTCGATACTCCCGATAAGAAGGTCATCAAGAGCGCTGCGAATATCCCCGGTGTCAAGACAACACAGTACAACACGCTCAATGTTTACGATATCCTTAACTACAATAAGTTCATTGTCGTAAAGGATGCGGTCGCTAAGATAGAGGAGGTCTACGCTTAATGGAAAAGACAGCACAGGACATTATCGTACGCCCTATAATCACCGAAAGATCGATGGAAGGCATTGCAGACCGCAAGTACACCTTCAGAGTTGCAAATTTCGCAAACAAGATCGAGATAAAGAAGGCTGTTGAACAGCTCTTCGGCGTCAAAGTCGAAAAGGTGAACACGATAAGCGTAAAAGGCAAGAAGAAAAGAATGGGCAGAAACGAGGGTTATACACCCGACTGGAAGAAGGCAATCGTTACTCTGACAGCCGATTCAAAGACCATCGAGTTCTTCGACGGAATGATATAAGGAGTGAAGATAAATGGCTATAAAGACATATAAGCCCGTCACACCCGGCAGAAGAGGCATGACGGTCATAGACTACAGCGGCTTATCTAAAGTCGCTCCGGAAAGAAGTCTTCTCGAAACTCTCAAAAAGCATTCCGGACGCAACAGCTACGGAAGGATCACCGTCAGACATAAGGGCGGCGGAAACAGAAGAAAGTACAGAGTAATAGACTTCAGAAGAAACAAGAACGGAATGAACGCAGAGGTAAAGACGATCGAGTACGATCCTAACCGTTCTGCATTCATCGCCCTCGTTCAGTACGAGGACGGCGAGAAGAGATATATCCTCGCTCCCGATAAGCTCGCAGTCGGCGATACCGTTAGAAGCGGTGCTGATGCTGATATAAAGCCCGGAAACGCACTCCCGCTGGCAAGCATACCGGTAGGTACCGTTATCCACAACGTAGAGCTTCACCCCGGAAAGGGCGCACAGCTCGTTCGTGCAGCAGGTAATATGGCACAGCTCATGGCTAAGGAAAACGGAATGGCTCTTCTCAGACTCCCCAGCGGCGAGCTCAGAAACGTTCCCGAGAACTGCATGGCTACTATCGGCGTAGTTAGCAACGCTGACCACGCTAACGTAAACTACGGTAAAGCAGGCCGTATCAGACACATGGGCGTAAGACCGACAGTAAGAGGTTCTGTAATGAACCCGAACGACCACCCGCACGGCGGTGGTGAGGGTAAATCACCTGTAGGACGTCCCGGACCTGTTACCCCGTGGGGCAAGCCCGCTCTCGGTTATAAGACCAGAAAGACCAATAACAGAACAGACAAGTTCATTGTCAAGAGAAGAAATTCTAAATAATCGGTATTATCCGCCAAAGCGTATAATACGCATCAGGCTGCTGTTAATAAGAGAGACGTACACGGCTGAGCCCGTAAAGGTAAATCGTTTTTCATTAACTTGCAGCACAGCTTGAAAGGAAATTAACATTATGAGCAGAAGCATAAAGAAAGGCCCTTATGTCCAGGAAGCTCTCTATAAGCGTGTTCTTGCAATGAACGAAGCTAACGAGAAGAAGGTCCTCAAGACATGGAGCCGCTCCAGCACAATATTCCCCGATTTCGTAGGACACACGATCGCCGTTCATGACGGACGCAAGCACGTGCCGGTCTATGTAACGGAGGACATGGTAGGTCATAAGCTCGGCGAGTTCGCTCCCACAAGAACATTCAAGGGTCATGTGGGAAGCAAGACCACCAAGAAGTAAGGAGGAGAAACGAATGGAAGCAAGAGCTGAATTAAGGCAGGTCCGTATTTCTCCCCGCAAGGTAGGGATCGTACTCGACCTGATCAGAAATAAGCCCTGCGAAGTAGCTATGGCTACCTTGAAGAACACACCCAAGGCCGCTTGCGAGCCGCTGGCAAAACTCCTCAAGTCCGCTATGGCAAACGCAGAGAACAATCACAACATGGATCTCAGCCGCTGCTATGTGTCCGAAGCACACGTAGGCGCAGGTGTTACTCTCAAGAGAATAAGACCCGCAGCAAAGGGCAGCGCACACAGGATCTTAAAGAGAACATCCAATATCGTTCTCGTCGTTAAGGAATCGGAGTAAGGAGGTAAACACATGGGACAAAAAGTTAATCCGCACGGTCTCAGAGTAGGCGTCATAAAGGATTGGGATTCCCGCTGGTTTGCCGGAAAATCCACCTTTGGCGATACACTTGTTGAAGACTACAAGATCCGCGAATATCTCAAGAAGAAGCTCTACAAGGCAGGAATACCGGATATAGAGATCGAAAGAGATGCCGCAAAAGTAAAAGTAAATATCCACTGCGCAAAGCCCGGTATGGTCATCGGTCAGAAGGGCGCAGAGATAGATAAGCTCAGAACAGAGCTCGAAAAGCTCACAAAGGGCAAGACAGTCCTCGTGAACATCATCGAAGTAAAGAGCCCCGATCTTTCGGCACAGCTCGTTGCTGAGAACATCGCATCTCAGCTCGAAGGACGTGTATCCTTCAGACGTGCTATGAAGTCCTGCATCGGCAGAACAATGAAGCTCGGCGCAAAGGGAATCAAGACTATGGTTTCCGGAAGACTCGGCGGTGCCGAGATCGCTCGTTCTGAAAGCTATCATGAGGGAACGATCCCGCTTCAGACATTGCGTGCAGACATCGACTACGGTGTTGCAAGAGCAAATACAACTTACGGCGTTATCGGCGTAAAGGTATGGATCTACAAGGGCGAAGTGCTCAAGGGCGAGATCCACGCAGACAGACCCGAAAGACCCGAAAGAAGAAGAAGAAACAATGACAGGGGCGAAAGAAGTGAAAGAGGCGAGAGAAGAAACGCTCGTCCGAGAAACACAGATAGAGCTCCGAGAGCAGAAAAGAAAAACGAAGGGGGTAATGAATAATGTTACTTCCAAAGAGAGTAAAGTACAGAAGACAGCAGAGAGGCCGCATGACCGGTAAGGCTATGCGCGGAAACAAGGTAACAAACGGCGATTACGGTCTTCAGGCTCTTGAGCCGGCTTGGATAACCTCCAACCAGATAGAGGCTGCCCGTATAGCAATGACCCGTTATATCAAGAGAGGCGGTCAGGTGTGGATAAAGATATTCCCCGACAAGCCCGTTACCGAAAAGCCCGCTGAAACACGAATGGGTTCAGGTAAAGGTTCACCCGAATACTGGGTATCCGTTGTAAAGCCCGGCAGAGTTCTCTTTGAGATCGCAGGCGTGTCGGAAGAAGTTGCAAGAGAGGCTATGCGTCTCGCTATGCACAAGCTCCCGATCAAGTGCAAGTTCGTAGCTAAGGAAAAGGAGGCTGACGCAGAATGAAGAAAATTGCAAAAGAGGTCAGAGACCTTTCCGAAGTAGAGCTTCAGAACAGGGCGGCAGAGCTCAAGCAGGAGCTTTTCAACCTCCGCTTCCAGCTTGCGGTAAATCAGCTTGACAACCCTACAAGAATAAAGGCTGTCAAGAAGGAGATCGCAGTAATCAAGACGATCCAGCGTGAGCGTGAGCTTGCGGCTAAAAGCTGAGAGGAGGATAAAGAACGATGGAAGAGAAAAGAAACCTCAGAAAAACAAGAGTCGGCAAGGTAGTAAGCAATAAGATGGAAAAGACTATCGTAGTAGCTATCGCCGATAATGTTCGCCACCCTCTTTACGGCAAGATCGTAAAGCACACAATAAAGCTCAAGGCACATGACGAGGAAAACACCTGCAATATAGGCGACACAGTTGAGATCATGGAAACAAGACCTCTTTCAAAGGATAAGAGATGGCGTCTTGTAAATGTGATCGAGAGAGCTAAGTAAGCGGAAGGAGCATAAAAGATCATGATACAGATGCAGACACGCCTCAAGGTCGCTGACAACACAGGTGCAAAAGAGCTTATGTGTATCAGAGTCCTCGGAGGTACTCGCAGAAAATATGCCAATATCGGCGATATTATAGTCGCTTCCGTAAAGAAGGCGACTCCCGGCGGAACCGTCAAGAAGGGCGATGTAGTAAAGTGTGTTATCGTTCGTTCGGCAACAGGTCTCAGAAGAAGCGACGGAACTTATATCCGTTTCGATGAGAACGCAGCCGTTATAATCAAGGAGGATAAGACTCCGAGAGGCACACGTATTTTCGGGCCGGTTGCAAGAGAGCTCAGAGAGAAGGACTTCATGAAGATCCTGTCTCTTGCTCCGGAAGTATTATAATGGAGGTACAGATATGAACAAGATCCACGTTAAAACAGGCGACGAAGTTCAGATCATCTCCGGCAAGGATAAGGGCAAGACAGGAAAGGTGCTTCAGGTATCGCCTTCTGAAGGCAAGGTCATCGTTGAGGGACTCAACATGGTCACAAAGCACGTAAAGCCCAGACAGCAGGGTCAGCCCGGCGGCATCGTAAAGGCTGAAGGCGCACTGTATGCAAGCAAGGTTATGCCCGTTTGCCCTAAGTGCAAGAAGCCCGTCCGCGTAGGCCACGAGATAAAGAACGACAAGAAGATCAGAGTCTGCAAGAAGTGCGGCGCAGAGCTTTAAGCCGGCGGCACGCAGACCAATGCTTGACGGAGCGGTCGGATAAAGTAACTTCCGGCTTCCGTCGGTAAGGAGAAAATAAAATGTCAACAATGAAGACCTATTACAAGGAGAAGGTAGCGCCCGCACTTTTCAAGAAGTTCGGTTATAAGAGCGTTATGCAGACTCCTAAGCTCGATAAGATCGTCATCAATGTCGGCTGCGGCGAAGCTAAGGACGACCAGAAGAAGATCGACGCTATCATGAGCGATATAAGCCAGATCACAGGTCAGAAGCCCATTATATGCAGAGCAAAGAAGGCTATCGCAAACTTCAAGCTCAGAGAGGGCAACATCATCGGTGTGAAGGTAACTCTCAGAGGCGAGACTATGTATGAATTCCTCGACAGATTCTTCAACATTGCTCTCCCCCGTGTCCGCGACTTCAGAGGCATCAACCCCAACTCGTTTGACGGCAGAGGAAATTACAGCGTTGGTATCAAAGAACAGCTGATATTCCCTGAGATCGAGTATGAGAAGATCGACGCTATCAGAGGTATGGATATCAACTTTGTTACAACAGCTAAAACAGACGAAGAGGCAAAAGAGCTGCTTACACTCATGGGCGCTCCGTTTGCCAAATAAGAAAGGTTAAGGAAAAAGACATGGCAAAAAAATCAATGATTGCGAAACAGCAGCGCCCTGCAAAATTTTCTACCCGTTCTTATAACAGATGCAAAATATGCGGCAGACCTCACGCTTATCTCCGCAAGTTCGGTATTTGCAGAATTTGCTTCAGAGAGCTCGCATACAAGGGTCAGATACCCGGTGTCAAGAAGGCAAGCTGGTAATTTTACATCATTAATTAAGGAGGAAGCAGAAAATGCAGATCACTGATACTATCGCAGATATGCTTACACGGATCCGCAATGCGAGAGCCGCAAAGCACCCCACAATAAATGTTCCATGCTCAACAGTAAAGAAGCAGATAGCTCAAATCCTCGTAG
>ODAI011377131.1_pt1 | contig 12797 bp, 8 predicted proteins | sample 1539321 | NCBI WGS metagenome assembly ODAI01 (sample SAMN02144231, study PRJEB22623) | gut metagenome | biome: sheep rumen | host: Ovis aries | place: New Zealand | reverse complement strand
CTTCTGGGCAATTTCGTGGGAATGCTGACCGACTCCAGGTCCTTCCTGTCCTATGCGAGACACGACTACTTCCGCCGCATCATGTGCAACCTGATCAGCAACTGGGTAGAGAACGGAGAGTATCCCAACAACGAGGCTTCCCTCAAGAAGATCGTTGAGGGCATCTCCTATAAGAACGCGGCCAGGTATTTCGGGCTGTAAGAAGATACGGAACGGGTAGATGAATACCCGCAAGTATTAAGAGAGATAAGCGGAGCTTCCGCACAAGCGCAGGATGGAGATATCCTTCCGCTTGCTGTGGAGGCTCCGTTTTTTCGTGGAACAGAGGGGAGGCGCTATTTTGCGCTGTGTAGGATCCGTGCAGGCAGAGTATCCGGATTCCGGTAAAAAAGAATGGAAATAATGGCACAATTGTTATACTGTTAGAAACGGACGATAATCTGAGCAAAAGGGCTTCTGTATTCTTAGCAGTGCAGAGTCCGTATGCCTTGAGCGACAGGAAGTGAGGACGAACAATGATCCGGATTCTGATAGCGGACGATGAAGCGGTCGTGAGAGAGACGATCAGGAGTATTATTCAGATGAACTTCGCCTCGTTGTGTGAGCTTGCGGTGGCAGGTTCCGGCCGCGAAGTGATCGACAAATGCGAGCTCTTCAGGCCCGACATTGCGTTTGTAGATGTCCAGATGCCTGAAATGTCCGGGCTCCGGGCGATTCAGGAGGTCCGCAAATTTGATCCTTCGACCTTGTTCATTGTCATGACGACGTACAACCGGTTCCCTTACGCGCAGGAGACAGGCAGCCTCGATATCACAGAATTCCTGTTAAAGCCGGTCAGCGGGAGAAAGATCATCGAGGTGTGTACGCGGGCGATCCGCCAGGTGAAGCTGCAGCAGTACATAGGCAGGGATATACAGTTCCTCAAAGACAGATTTGAAATAATGCTTCCTCTGATCGAAGACGCCTTTATCAGAAATCTTATTCAGAGGGAGAAAAGCGCCAATAACACCGAGTTCCTAAGGCTCCTCGGGATCAGGGAGGAAAGGGGATGCATCTGCATCCTTGAATTCAGGGAAGAAGAGAAGAGAGGACGGCACGGTCTTTCAGCAGCGCCTGCAGAGAGAGTAAGCAATGATTATAAAGTCCTGAAAAAGATCATCTCTTATTATGTCAGTTGTGTGATCAGCGATGTAATGGGAGACAGGATCGTACTGTACATACCCGCAGGCCGGGATATGCAGGACGGGGATAAGGAAGAACTGGAAGCAAAGATCTGTCATATGGCCGGGAGGCTCGAAAAGAATCTGGACGTGAAATTCCGGGCCGGGATCGGGAATGTATACGAAGCAGAGGAGGCTTTTATCTCCTATAGGGAAGCCGTGAAAAGGCTGGTCAGTGAAAAAGGCGGGGCCATAGCAGCAAGGGAAACAGACAGTTTACGTCCGGAACCGGGGTTTCCGGGTGAACAGTTCGAGAACTGCCTGAAGGCCGTCATGAGCGAGAACAGGAACAGTGTCATAGCAGCGGCCGAGATGCTCTGTACACAGTTGGATACGGGGGGCTATGATACGGACAAAAAGAAGAACGTCCTGCTGAAACTGCTGTATGTGACCGATTACAGAGCTGCGCAAGCAGGATACCTTAACTGGGAGAGGATGGGAGAGAACATTTATCAGGACCAGGTCCGCGGTGTTGCGGATGGGCAGCGGTTGTACAAGTGGTTCCTGGACCGGATCCTGCAGCTCAGCGACGACATTTCCGCGATAAGGGAGCAGGAAGATACAGGTGTGATCGCAAGAGCAATGAAATACATAGAAACGCATTTGGCTGAAGAGATCACACTGGAGAAGCTCTCCAAAGAACTGAATCTGAGCCAGTCCCATTTCAGCAGGAGATTCAAGGAGGAGGCCGGGAAGAATTACATAGAATTCCTGAATGAAGTAAGGGTCCGGAAGGCCAAAGAGTATCTCTCGGACCCGATGATGAGCATTGGCGACGTGTGTATGAAATGCGGATACAGTGATCCTAACTATTTCAGCAGGATCTTTCGGAAAACAGAGGGGGTCTCTCCGAGTGAATGGAGAATGCGGTCAAATGCATAATACAGAGGTCTGAACACTCATGACAGCATCAGGAAATACACTAAAAAAGGAATATGTAAATCCGATCACGCACGGGGTGATCTGGAAGCAGCTCCTTCTGTATTTTGTGCCGCTCCTGCTCTCATCCTTCCTGCAGCTCTGCTACAACACGGCGGACACGATCATTGTCGGCCGCTTCGTCGGCAAAATAGCGCTGACCGCAGTCGGCGGCTCCGCGGGACAGATCTATGCAATGGTGACTGAGTTCATGATCGGCGCGTCGGGAGGCGCCGCGGTGATCATGTCGCAGGCCTACGGCGCGCGCAATAAGATACTTCTCGACGACGGTCTGCACAATGCAGTAGCACTCGCGCTCGCCATGGGCGCGGTGTTTACCGTAACGGGCCTCCTCGTGTCAAGAGCGGCGCTCGTAACAGCAGGCGCGCCGGCGGAGACGATGGCCGGGTCGCTCATGTATCTGAGGATCGCATTTGCAGGGCTGATCCCCTGCGCGCTCTACAATATGGGCGCAGGCGTCCTGCGGGCGGCCGGCGATTCCAAAAGGCCGCTCCGGTTCCTTGTGATCAGCATCGGGCTCAACATCGCGCTGGACCTTCTTTTCGTCGCGGTCCTTCATCTGGGGATCGGCGGGGCTGCGCTCGCCACGATCCTGACGCAGACGCTGAGCGCGGCGCTTGTCCTGCGCGCGCTGATGAAAGGCGCGGGTAAAGCGGAACGGGCCGGGGCTTTGCTGCCCCCGCTCGACCTGCGGCGCCTCCGCCTGCAGGAAAATATCGCCCTTAAGATGCTTCGTCTCGGGATTCCGCTTGGGCTGGAGACACTCATGTATACCTTTTCCTGCGTGGTCCTGACCTCTGCCGTGAACACGTTCGGAACCGATACAGTCGCTGCCTATGCGGGATTTGTGCGCATTGAGTCCTTTTACTGGATGCTGGAACAGGCTTTAGCCGTGTCGATCACGACATTTGTCGGACAGAATCTGGGCGCCGGTCTTTATGGCCGCGTACGCAGTGTCTCACGGCAGGGCGCAGCGCTGATGTACATCTTTATGGGAACGGCGATCGTGATCATGTATGCCGGATGCCCGGTCTGGCTGGGGCTTTTCACGACGGATCCGGATGTCCTTAAGATCGGCGTAGAGATGATGCGGTACCTGTTGCCGTTCTATATCCTGTACGTGCCGGACGGCGTATTCTTCTCGACCCTGCGCGGCATGGGGGATTCATTGCGGCCCGCGCTGATCACGTTCATCGGCGTGTGCGTGCTGCGGATCCTGTGGGTGCTCTTCGTTTTCCCGCAGTTCCCCACAATGAGAGCGCTGCTGTTCTGTTTTCCGGTGTCGTGGAGCGTGACAGCGGTCATTTACGCGGTGTACTATAGCTGGTATAGGAAAAACGTCATCTGTATTACGGGAGGATCATCATGAATTACGGCTATTTTGACGATACGAACAGGGAATATGTGATCACCGGGCCGGACACTCCGGCGCCCTGGGCCAACTATCTCGGCTCCCCCAAATACGGAGCGCTGATCTCTAACAATGCCGGCGGGTACAGCTTCGTGCGGTCCGGCGCGAACGGACGGATCCTGCGGTATGTGTTCAACGACGCAGACAGGCCGGGACGTTACATCTATATCCGCGACAATGGGACCGGCGATTACTGGTCGGCCTCCTGGCAGCCTGTGGGAAAGCCCCTCGACAGATACAAGAGCGAATGCCGGCATGGCACCGGCTACACGAAGATCATGGCGGAATACGCAGGGATCCGTTCGGAGGCGCTCTATTATGTCCCGTTGGACAAGGAGTATGAGGTCTGGCGGGTCCGAATAGAGAACTGCTCGGATACACCCCGGGACCTGAGCCTCACCGGATACGCCGAGTTCACGAACCACGGCAACTACGAACAGGACCAGGTGAACCTGCAGTATTCGCTCTTTATCTCCCGCACGCTGTTCGAGGGGAACAGGATCCGGAACCTGATCCACGGGAACCTGGAAGGTGTGGATATGGGCAGGGCGAAGGGGGACGGCCTGGAGGAGCGGTTTTTTGGCATGGCCGGCGCGGAAGTATCCTCTTACTGCGGCGACAGGGAAGCTTTTCTCGGCCGCTATCACAGTTACGGGAACCCCGCAGGCGTTGCGAAGGGCGATCTTGGCGGTGAGCTGAATTACAACGGAAACAGCTGCGGCGCCCTGATGACGAAGATCGCGCTGGCACCGGAGGAGAGCAGGACAATCGCTTTTCTTGTCGGGATGAAGGACAAGGCGGAGTCCGCGGAGCTGCTCGCGCAGTACTCGGATGTCAGCGGCGCGACCGCGAGAGATATGGAAGAGCTGCTCGGCTTTTGGCACGGGAACCTCTCGCGTTTCAAGGTCACGACGCCGAGCCCCGAATTCAATACGATGATCAACACCTGGAACGCCTACAACTGCTTTATGACCTTTATCTGGTCGAGGGCGGCGTCCTTTATTTACTGCGGCCTGCGCAACGGGTACGGCTACAGGGATACCGTGCAGGATATTCAGGGCATAATCCACCTGGCGCCGGAAATGGCGGTGGACAAGATCCGCTTTATGCTGTCCGCGCAGGTGGATAACGGTGGCGGGCTGCCGCTCGTGAAATTCACGCACAACGCCGGCCATGAGGATACACCTGACGACGCCTCCTATGTAAAGGAGACTGGACATCCTGCCTACAGGGCGGACGACGCGCTGTGGCTCTTTCCCACGGTCTACAAGTATATCTCCGAGTCCGGGAATCTCAGCTTCATCGATGAAGTGATCCCGTTCGCGAACAGGGACGAAGGCACAGTCTACGAGCACTTAAAGCGCGCGATCGGCTTCTCGATGGACCATATGGGCCCTCACGGGATGCCGGCGGGCCTGCATGCCGACTGGAACGACTGCCTGCGCCTGGGCAAAGCGGGGGAATCCACCTTTGTCGCCTTCCAGTTCTATTACGCGCTGCGGATCATGAAGAAGTTTGCGGAGTACAGGAAAGACGCGGAGTATCTCGCTTTTTTGACAGGGAAACAGGAAGAGTTCGGAGAGAAGCTGAATGCTCTGTGCTGGAACGAGGACCGGTTCATCCGTGGGTTCAGGGAAAACGGCGAGGTAATCGGGCACAGAGATGCGCCGGAAGCCAATATGTGGCTGAACCCGCAAACGTGGTCGGTCATCAGCGGATCGGCTTCCGACGAACAGGCGGACAAAGCGCTGGACAGCGTATGGGAGAGGCTGAACACGGCGTACGGCGCGGTGATCATGGATCCGCCCTACCGCGCGCACGCTTTTGACGGGGCGCTCGCCGTCATCTACAACGCGGGCGTCAAGGAGAACGGCGGCATCTTCTCGCAGACGCAGGGGTGGCTCATTCTCGCCGAGGCGCTGCGCGGGCACGGGGAGAGGGCGTTCACCTATTTCATGGAGAACGCGCCGTCTGCCCAGAACGACCGCGCTGAGATCCGGAGAATGGAGCCTTACTGCTACGGGCAGTTCACGGAAGGAAAGACGAGCCCGCACTTCGGGCGCTCCCATGTGCACTGGCTGACAGGCACTGCCTCAACTGTCATGGTAGGATGCGTGGAAGGCATCCTCGGCCTTCGGCCGGATTTCGGAGGGCTTGCGCTCGCGCCTTCGGTGCCGCGCAGCTGGGGCCTCTTTGAGATCGATAAGGATTTCCGGGGCTGTCACCTGCATATCGTGGTGCATAATGACGAACACCGTGAGTCGGGATGCAGGCGGTTGCTCGTGAACGGGAAGGATGTTCCGGGTGTTCCGGGCGTTCCGGGCAACTATATTCCGGAGGAGCTCCTGACGAAGGCGACGGAAGTGGAGATGTGGATGTGAGAAAGGTCTGCGTCGAGACTTAGGGCAGGTCGGCTTGCCGGCTGCCTTATCGGTGGCTTTGCGGGCGGCCTGTTCGGTGGCTTTCAGGGTGTTTTGCGGCGGCTTGAGGCGTTTTAGCGCTGTCAGGCCGCCGTTTTTGTTGTAGAGTCAGGCTTTAAGCGGGGCGGAACACTTACTTTTTGCAGGGAGAGCTGTTTTTAGACTTGGGAGCTCCACTAAGAAATTCATAGTCACAGAGGCATGCTAAAGACTGTGCAAAGTCAGGGTAAGTCTGATATGCAAAGTCAGAGTAAGTCTGGAATTAAAAGTCAGAACAAGTCTGATATACAAAGTCGGAATAAGTCTTATGTGAGGTTGTCGCAATAAGCGAAAGGATTTTTGTCATCTTTTGAGATGGTTGGGCACATGCGGGTGGTCAGGCAAAATTGGAATCCATATAATTCCGGCCTGATCGAGACGGTTGGGCACAGGAGAAGGCTGTATGAAAAATGGCGCCCATCAGATTTCTTGTGTTGGGCACCAGAGCATTCTTATGAGAATAAGACCCCCAAACCCATCATCTGTTTTTGGGGTCATTTTATCGAAACTCTTTGCAAGTACCCAACAGCGCTCAGATGCCTCTAAATCCATGGGTTCCAAATTTATATTTGAATGCGTGTGTACCCAACTGCTCGAAATATGTGGGTTCCATTTTTAAGAAACAGGGCTGTTGTACCCAACCAGCTCAGCTACGCTGCAGAACAAAAAAGTGTACCGGAGGGTATCATCCCGTCCGGTACACATATTTTTGTTACAGACCATTCTTGTTATCCTGCGAGGCTGGCCGGTCTCGCGAGGCCTCGGTCGACGAAGAAGTCGTCCGTGGGTATCTGTGGGTATCCGTGGGTACATCACAGATCGCCATTGCCCTGCGGGAATCCACCCGCATTGCCATCTGTGTTGCCGGCTGCGCCGTCCGTGCTGCCATCAGTGCCATTGCCCTGCTGGAAGTCGCCCGGATTGCCGTTTTCGCCGAATCCGCCGCGGCCGCCGAATCCGCCGCGGCCGCCTTTGCCGCCGAATCCGCCGCGGCCGCCCATACCGCTGCCGTCGCCGAATCCGCCCATACCGCCGTTGCCGCCCATACCGCCGTTGCCGCCGGGGCCGGTCTGCGTCAGGGCATTGACCGCTGATCCGTTGACTGTAACGCTTCCGCCGTTCAGCGCACCTGCGCCGTCGTAATCGAATGCGGACTGCCCGGTGATATCGATCGTCCCGCCGTTGATGGTGAGGGATCCGTTGGAGTCGAGAGCGTCTGTATCACCCTGGCCCATATTGATCTTGATCTCGCCGTCGTTGATCTCGATGAAGGGGCTGAACTGTGTGGTCTTGCTCGCCGCGTTGATGCCGTCATCGGAGGCGTCGATGGTTATACTGCCGCCGTTGATCTGCACGCCCGTGCCTTCGATCCCTTCTGCTCCGGAGATCGTGAAGGTACCGCCGTCGATGATGGTGTAGGTCGTTCCCTGGATGCCGTCATCGCCTGCTGTGATCGCAAATGTGCCAGCCGCGATGTAGACGTATCCGACGGAATCATCATCGTCATACTCGCTGTGGAAAGCATCCTTACCTGCGTTGATCGTGAAATTGCCGTCGCTGATCCGAATGGAATCGTGCGCTTCGATGGCATCCTTTGTTGCTGTGATCGTATAGGTCCCGCCGGTGAACTTCAGGTCGTCCTTGCCGCTGATGCCGTTAGCGGTCGAAGAGATCGTAAGACTTCCCGTTCCGTTCAGCACGAGATCGGATTTGGAAAAAATCACGGCATCCAGGTTTATCGTGCCGTCGGCATTGAAAGCGCCGGTCGTGCTGAGCGCGTTGTCGCCTGTGGAGGTGACGAAGACTTTGTCAGCCGACTTGACATAGATAGCCGGCGCGTTCTTGTTGGTGATCGTGACGTTGTCGAGGACGAGCTGTACTTTGGCAGAATCTGCTGCCTCTACGATGATGGTGGCGTCGCTTGCGTTTCCTGTGACCAGGTAGACGCCTTCTTCACTGATCGTGACATCCTGTCCGTCTGTCAGGGCGATCTGCACCGCGCTGCTTGTATCGGCAGTCTGGGCCAGGTCCCTGTCTGAGAACAGACTGGAAGTGTCGAGCAGTGTTGTCAGAGCTGTAAACGAGCTGCTGGAAGCGGATTTCGCTGCGGCTGTATCGGTGCTCTGTGCCGCCGCGTCCTGCGCGGCTGCATCGGTGCTCTGCACTGCACCATTCGCATCATTCTCCGCGCCCTGCGTACCTTCGGCGCTATCAGCGGTCGCCTCTGCAGCCTGTTTGTTCACGTTCTCATCTGTGACTGCCTCCGCTGTCTGAGTGCTAACGCTTTTATTTGCGGTCGCCGCCGTAAGTCCGCTTGAGACGCCGTAGGCAGTGCCTCCGCAGACAACGAGGCAGAGCAGTAAGATGGCGATAGATTTTCTGATCTTCATGATGAACCTCCATATCAGTCTTTTATAATAATGCTTCTTTGCGATGTTCCGTTACAATAGCCTGTCATAGTTTTTTCACAAACCGGGCTTCCCGTAATGCTCTTTTACAGCGCCTCTTTCACCGAGTAATCTCCGATGGTGATCCCGAGATTGCCGTTCCTTGTGCGGATCTCATCGATGAAATCCTTGGGGACCGTTCCGCCCGGAAGCTGCACGTCGTAGGTCAGTTCATAGAGTGTCCCCATGTTGGTGGTGCGGACTTTCGAGAGCCGGGTGTGTTTGGTGTATTTATCGAAGATATCATCGAAAAGCCCGTTGTAATCGAAATTCTCGGGGATGGTGATCTTCAGTTCTTTTTCACTCGCAGGCCCCGAGCCGAAACCGATCGATGTCAGAGCCAGTGTCATCAGCGCGACCATCAGGAAAAACAGCGCTGCCAGTCCCACATATCCCATGCCGAGCGCCAGGCCCATTGCCATAACGGAGAAGATCGCCGCGATCTCCCGGGCAGTGCCGGCGATGCTGCGGAAGCGGACGAGGGCGAAGGTGCCGGCGACCGCAACGCCTGTTCCGACATTTCCGTTCACCATCATGATGACGACCGTGACGGCCATGGGAAGGATGGCAAGTGCCAGCGAGAAGCTGGAGCTCTGCCTTGAGCGGTATGAGAATACGAGCGCCGTCAGGATGCCGAGTGCCATCGCGACGATAACACAGATGAAAAATGTAGTGAGGGTGACAGAACTCCCAATAATGCTGCTGAACATGTTTTTCTCCTTTCTCCGGTCTTTTTGGATTTTCTGACCGCTTTAACTTCTTCAGTTCTCTTGATTTCTTCAGTGTCTGCAACTTTTTCAGTATTTATGACTTCTTCAGTTTTATCAGCTTTTTCAGTTCCTTTAATTACCACAGCTTCCTGCGCTTCGCAGAACCTCAGGAGCGCCGAAGGGCTGAAAGCCTCCCGGGCAATGAAGCGCTCATAGCAGGCCCCGTATTTGGAAAAGCTCCCGGGATAGATCCGGTTCCTGCTCAGGATCGGCACGAGCCAGAGCGGCATGGCGTCCTTGACCTTGACTTCCATGATGACCGTGCCGTCATCCGTGACGGGGGCGCCGTGGTCGCCGCTCCTAAGATCCAGGTCGTGCAGGCGGTACCGGATGTTCCGGTCGAAGGTGATCCGGAACTCGGGATCCTCGATGCCCGCGTAAGCGGTCCGGTCGTATCCGATGAACACCTTCGGAGAAGGGCGGTTCTTTTTCATGAACCACAGGATCTCGTCCTGGATCTGCCTGTTCGCGGAGAGCGGCGCGCTTTCATCAAGGAAGGCGCCGATCTCGTCCGGCGTGCCGTCGACCCGTCTTTTATAGACGATGTCTCCGCTCTTCTTTTTGATCTCGGCGAAGATATTCGTGCCGGCGCCCGGAACGCCGTAGCTCCGCACGCGGAACTTTTCTTTATAGTAAGGTTTCCGGAGCGACTGCCGGATCAGGTCGTAGTGCTCCGTGTCGTAGTAGATGTTGCAGATCGTGTACTGCCCGTAGACATCCATCACGGTGTGTTTTTTGATCTCGGGCAGGATCGCTTCGTACTGCGCCTCTGTCAGAATGTACTTTTTTTCATATCGTTCAAAAGAGTGAAGGACGCAGGTCGCAGCAGTTCTTTCCATATGCTTCACCTCGTTTCGTTGTCAGGCGTGATCCCGCGCGATCTGTCCGTCGTGATCCTGCCTGTTGTTCGCTGTTGTTACCGTGATGATAAGGGGTGATATTAAAATGGACTTAAAAGAAGAAATTTAGGTTCGTTTTAGGGAGCCTGTTATATACTGTTCATATAGAAATGACGTAAATGCAGGATAGAAATTAGAGCAGCCCTGTATTTTGAAGCAATATTTATTAATGAAGTACAAGTTAATTAAGGAGAATGGGATGAAACTTCTGTTTGCTGAGGACGATCCGGACGTCGCCCGCGGGGTGACCGCGATCCTGGAACGCAATAACTATGTAGTAGATGCCGTGGACAACGGCCAGGACGCGTACGACTATTTAATGGAAGGGGACTATGACGCGGCGGTCCTCGACATCATGATGCCGAAAATGAACGGCGACGAAGTCGTTCGCCGCATCCGTAAACAGGGGAACGCGATCCCCGTGATGCTGCTCACCGCGATGGGCGAAGTGGAAGACCGGATCGACGGGCTCGACGCGGGCGCGGATGACTATCTGACGAAGCCGTTCGCGAGCGGAGAGCTTCTCGCGAGGGTCCGCGCGCTGCTGCGGCGCTCACAGAGTTTTACGCCGGATGTGATCCTGTTTAAAGACCTCTCTCTTGACTGCACGACCTACCGCCTTTCCTGCGGCAGGAAGCAGGCGGTGCTCTCCAAGAAGACTTTCCAGCTCGCGGAAATGTTCCTGCGATCACCGGGAGTCATCTTATCGGCGGAGAAAATGATGGAGCATATCTGGGGCTGGGATACCGAGGCGGAGATCAATGTCGTCTGGGTCAATATATCTACGCTTCGCAAGGCGCTCGCGGAGATCGGCTCAGAGGTGCGCATCCGCATGGTGCGCGGCGCGGGATACGTCATGGAATAGCATGGTGCGCGGCGCGGGATATGTCATGGAATAACTGTGGGGCAGGGAGCAGCGATGAAACAGAAACACGAAGATAAAATGATCAGAAAAGCGCGATATAAATTCGTGCTCGGCGCGACTGTGGCTACTTTCGCGGCAATGCTGATGCTCGTACTCGCGATCAATCTTGTCCGCTATGTGCAGGTCAGGCGGCAGCAGGAGGAAACGCTCCAGAGCCTGTCGAGGCATGAGATGGCAGGACCGGTTGGCGAAGCGGGGCACGGCGTTTTTTTTCCGGATAACGCTCCCCCGTTTCCGGAGTATGACGGCGGCGGGTATTATTTTACTGAAGACGGAGAGATCGAGTACGACGATGATGACAGCGATGAGTCTGAGCCTTGGGAAAAAGACGGCAGGGGCGAGGGGCGCAGAGGCGGCCGCGGAAATGCTTATACGCAGTTCGGCGGACGCTACTATGAGATATCGGTGCTGCAGGACGGAACGGTCAGCCTGAGCACGAAAAACACGGATGCCATGACCTCTGAGCAGGCAGGTACCCTTGCTGCGGCTGTCATTGAAGAGGGAAAAGAGACGGGATACCGGGATGATTACCGCTATCTGGTCCGTTCTGGCGCGGATGGAACGACAGTGGTCTCGCTCCTTGACTGCACGATGGATGCGAAGAGCTTATCGGACCTCCGCATGATCACAGCGGCAGTCGGCCTTCTGGGGACCCTGGCAGCGTTCTTATTTATCCTGTTCACATCGAAGAAAGCGGTGATGCCGCTTGCGGAGAGCATGGAGAAGCAGAAGCGCTTTATCACGGATGCCGGCCATGAACTGAAGACGCCTCTTGCCGTGATCGCTACGAATATGGATATTTTGACCATGGATCTTGGGGAGAACGAATGGGTCGAAGGGACGAAGAAACAGGTAGGAAGGCTGAGAAAGCTTGTCAACAACCTAGTCTCCCTCTCCAAGATGGATGAGCAGGACACGGTGTTCGAGGCGGCGCCTTTCTCGATCAGCGACGCCGCTTTCGAATGCGTCGACCTTTATGAGTCTGTTGCGGACTCTGCAGGCAAGAGGCTGGAAGCGGACATCGAGGAGGGCGTCAATGTCACTGCCGACGAGAATTCGATCCGGCAGATCTTCTCGATCCTTATGGATAACGCGATCAAATACGCGGAGGGCGACCGCGTGATCAGGGTGCGCCTGTACAGGGAAGGCAGGAAGGCGTACTTTGAGACGGAGAACGACTGGGTGCGGAACGTCGACGCCGCTAAGCTGGACACCCTTTTTGACCGATTCACGAGAGGCGACCGCTCACGCAGCAATGCGGACGGAAAGAGCGGCTTCGGGCTGGGGCTTGCGATCGCGCGGGCCGCAGCGGAAAAAAACAACGCAGTGCTGACGGCAAGCGAGACGGAAGAAGGAAAACTGCGCTTCACGCTGTGCCTGCACTGCTGAGCCATCGTGTCTCCCATCTGCGCCTTTTCTTGTGTTTTCGCCATATCACGGAAAGGCTCCGGTCAGTTTTCAAGAAGAATAGGCAAGGATTCTCGGTAATTCAATTGCCGAGAGGAATTGCCCCTTTTTTATCTATTGATAAGAACAAATGTTTGCAAACATGCGTTTGGCATGATATACTATATGTATGAAAACAAATATTGTTAGATACAGGACCTGTGTATGTAATATTAACTACCATGTGGTATGGAGCGTCAAGTGCCCGCGTAAGATCATCTCCCATCAGAAAGAACAGTTCCTGAAAGATCTTGTACAGGAGATTGCACGGGACAACGATT
>ODAI011884782.1_pt1 | contig 12800 bp, 6 predicted proteins | sample 1539321 | NCBI WGS metagenome assembly ODAI01 (sample SAMN02144231, study PRJEB22623) | gut metagenome | biome: sheep rumen | host: Ovis aries | place: New Zealand | reverse complement strand
GCTTCTGCGTGAATAGCCGGAACATAGAAGTTTCCGCTATAAGCTGCTGTTGCAGTAAATATAAAGTCTGTTGAGTATGAAGAGTTTGGTAAATCAAAGTAAGTATAAATTACATCATCACGAATATCCTGATATGTATAAGTTGAAGAATACTTTTCATTTGCTATACGTTCATTTGCAAATTCAAGACAGGTTCCAACAGGTACAGCAAGAACAAGATTCTTAACTTCTTTTCGGGTATTATTTCTGATGCGAACCTTCAGACGAACTTCTTCTCCGGCTTTAATGTTGCTAAGGCTATAAAAATTATCTACGGTTAAAGATATTCCTTTGTTCAAGGTCTCTTCTTTTCCAGGAGTTTCAAGACCAGAACAGCTTACTGTTGCATAAAGTGTAGTGTTTCCGGTATTTTTTATAGTCACAAGCTGCTGAGGGAATTTATAAGAAACCGGAAGATTTTCTGTAAGAGCTTTTTCTGTGAAGCTGCCTGCTTTTGATTCAAGATCATTTGATATTTCATATTTTACTTCCGAAGTTTTCATTTTTGAATAATATGGAAGTAAAGAGAATAATGACCAGGCTGTTTCCTGAGTATTGAGCCATTTATCAGAAGCAAGAGTTTCTGCAATTGATTTAGCAAGCATATCGCTGCTTAAAGGAGAATTGCTGTCAAGCTGTGTTGCAGTAAAGAGTCTTATTGCTTCCAAACGAATTGAAGAAGAAAAATCATCTCCGGTATTTCTGTAATCGCTCTTAATGCTGCTTGTCTTATTCATAAGTTCTTTTGCTGTATCTTTACGCCCTGCAAGACTATATGCTGCAGAAAGTAAAAGCAAAGTTTCATCTGTAAGATTTCTTGTTTCGTAAAGCCTGTTCATAGAGCTTATGTCTGCTTTTCCTGCAAGTGCAATTACAAAAAGTCTGTAGGCTTGAGTAGCAGTGCTTTCGTTGTTATTAGAGAACTGCCATTCTTTTGCAGATTGTACAAGCCAGTCTAAAGCAGGTGTCAAGATATTTTCTGGAACTGTGTAGCCTTGTTTTTTTGCTTCGAGCATGAAGTGTGTAGCATAACAAGTTCCCCATGCATGTGGTGAAGAATTTCCCGGCCAGTAACCCAGTGCTCCAACGCTGGTCTGATATGTTGGATAGCGGTCAAGTACAGAAATTACATTTGCTTTAAGTTCATTTGTTTTTTCCGGTGTAAGCTTTGTAAAGTCAGAAATATAAAGCTGAGGGAAGCCTCCTGAAGTAATCTGTTCAATACAACCATGAGGATAAGAAATAAGATAAGAAAGGCGCTGTGAGAAGTTTGTCTGAATAATGTTGGAAAGTTCTACACTTAATTTTGAAGAACCTTTTTCTCCTGGAGTTTCTACAGAAACAGAAGAAGTTTTTCCCGGTTTTATTGCAACTGTAGTCTGGTAAGTAACAGGGGTTCCGCGGCTCTGAATATTCATATCTGTAGAAGATTTTGTTGAATACTTTCCGTCTGTAGCTGTTGTTTCAAAAAGAACATGTCCAGGATTCTTTGTTTCTACTAAGAAATTAACTGTTTTGTTAGAGTTAGCAGTAATAGATACATTTTCGGTTTTAGAGAAATTGGTAATTCCTCTTGCAGAGAAAGTAACAGTCACATTTTTATCTTTGTTTTCCCCATTAAAGATTGTAACAGGAATGTTTATCTTTTCGTTTGTACCAATAGTGCGTGGAATAGAAGGCTGCGACATCAATTCCGATTTTACAGGAACAGTTTTTTCTGCCTTTCCATAAGCACCGTTATTTCCTGCAATAACAATTGCACGTACAGCACCAACATAATAAGGCATTTCAAATTCTGTTGTTTTCTTTTCGCCGGCTTTAATTGTGAATGGTCCAAAGTATCTTACAACAGGAGCAAATCGGTTTTCGTTGTTTTTTGCATTGTCAAGAATATCTTCGGAACCACCAATTGCAAGCATAGTTTCAAGTTTTCCACTGTAAGCATTTATTACGTATTTATATATATCCCAGTTCTGAAGTTCAGAAGCTTCTTTCTTGTTAAATTCCTTACGGATATCTGGTGCATGGAAGTTAGTTAAACCTAACAAGCCTTCATCTACAACCGCCAGTGTGTAAGTCATTGCTTTGCCGGAACTTTCAGAAACTGTAAATGATGCAGTTTTGTTCGGTTCCATTTTTTCTGCAGATGTAATAACAGGATTAAGTTTTGTTTCAGGGTTATCAACAAGAACAGGAATTACACCGTAAAGTCTTATTGGAAGACTGTTTGCGGTCTGCATATGAGGCTGGATTAAAGTTAAGTGTACATAAACGTTTGGAGCCATGTCATTAGTAAGGGCAAGCTTATATGTGTTAGTTCCATTTTTTGTGTCTATGCGCTGAGACTTTATAATCTTTCCGCCTTTTTCTATATAAATATAGGCAGAGGCATTTGCACTTCCGTTAAAGCTGATTTGTGCAGTTTCTCCTGCTGTATAATTATTTTTATCTGCAGTAAGAGGAAGGGTAGCGGCACTACCTGTTCCTCCATCCTGTGCGCGTCCAGCCCAACCAGGCCAGTCAATGTATACAACTTTTGCAGCAGTATGACCTTTTGAGCCATCACGTACTTCAACAAGATATCGGCCCCAGTCCGGATATTTTACATTGATTTTAAAAGATCCCTTTCCATTTTTAACATCAAAACTGCCTGAATCAAGTTTGTTATAATATCGTGAAGAAACATGAGTTGCACTTGAGTATGCATCTTTTTCCCACCACCATTTCCAGTCAAGCTTGTAGAATGTATAATTGAGAGAAGAATTTCCCGGAATTGCTTTACCATTTGAATCTACAAGAACAACATCAACTGTATGATCTGTATCTGTAAGAAGCATGTTTCTTGCAGCATCACCTTTAGGAAGTTTTAAACCTACATAGCGGTCGTATGGAGAAAAATCAATTGTCTTTGATTGGGTAGAGAAGTTTCCCGAAGGTTCATAGATTCTTGAAACAAAATGAGCCTTAAGTTTTCCAGGAAGATTTTGTCCGGCATTCAAGCTTGTGCTGAAATTTGCTTTTGAATCTGCACCAAGTTTTCCGGACCAGATCTGGCTTCTGCTATAATTAATGTTTGTATTAAAATTAGAAAATGTATACTCAGAATAGCCGTCAAAATTTGTTTCATCTGCAGAGAAAGCAACAGAAACATCTGCTTCGTAATTTGGAACTTCTGCTCCATGAAGCCAGGCACCGCTTAGGGTAAAGTTATTTCTTGAACTTGTAAGATATTCCCCCTGAGCTTCAAGTTCTACTGAAAGTCTGTTTGGAACAATTGTTTCTACACTAAGATATTTTGTCCAGGTATTACCGCCAATTGTTACACGACCAGTCCATAAGCCTGTTGGAGAATCGGTAGAAGTTTTAGCAGTTATAGGATAGAAATTATTTTCTGATTTTGTAAGAAGCTGACTTTGTGTAACGTGGCCAAGTGGGTCCATTAATTCAAAAGTAACAGGAATTTTTTTTGGAAGAGATTTTTCAAGATCCTGAAGTACAAAGGTAAGGAACATTGCGTCGCCTGGTCTCCAGACTCCTCTTTCTCCGTAAATAAATCCTTTAAGACCATCAGTAACTTTTTCACCGCCAATTTCAAAATGGCTTGTGCTTAAGTTACTTCCTTCTGAAATTTTAAGATATGAAGTTTGATTATTATTTTTTGCTGTAATTACAAAAGCAGTTTTTTGAGTTTTAATAACAACCTGTCCAGTGGAATCGGTTTTGGCTTTTGCAATAGGGGTTCCAACATAATTAGAAACTTCAATTTCTACATTAGAAAGAGGCTTTGCAGTTTTCATGTCAGAAGCCATAATGTAAAGGGAACCGGTATTATCCTTTTTGGCCATCAATCCAATATCAGAAACTAAAATATTTCTGGAAATTGTATTAGAAGAATTGTAGCTTGCAATATAAAAAGCCGGATGACATGGATCATTTCTGTTATACCAGTAATCATTTCTATCTCTGTTGCTTACATTTTCCCAGTAATCCCAGCTGCTCTTTTCGTTAGGAAGAGTGTATTGTTCAATTGTATCAGGCGGCATAGGAAGACTAGAGTAATCATGATTATATGGGCAAACATATTTAATCTGGTCTCTTCTAAAAGAAACTCTGATATGGAACATTCCCTCAGGATATTTTTTTACCAGCTGCGAAAGATCAAGTCCTCGGGCAATGTATTTATTCTGCATGGAGTTATCCCAGTTAAAGCTGAGCTTCTTTTCCCAGATTGGTTCTCCAACACGGTAAATTTTATTTGTTTCATTAAGTTCATTATCCTGCAGGAACTGGTTCATGTTGCGTTCATAAATCTGATAAACCTGAACAATTACACCTGTAAGATTTTTTGTTTCAATTGGAAATACAGCACCCTGACTTGTCGGGAGAATTGTATTTGAATTCATAAATCGTACAGAAGGAATTTCCCATTTATCCGAAAGGGTTACTGTGTCTGCCTTTGCAAGATAAATGCCTTCAGAACTTTTTATTCCCTGCTCAAAAGAAACAGTCTGAATGTCAGAAAAGTTTGAATCGCTGAAAATCGAAAGTGTGTTTCCGTGAATTGAAGAAGTATAATTTGAAGTAAGTTTTCCATCCTGATTTTTTGCAATGATATAGGATTCTATGTCTTGAGAAGAATCAAGGGGTTTTGAAAAACTAACAAGGATTGTGTTTTGTTTTGAAGTATTGATATCTACAATAGAAAAATCTGATGTGCCGGGAATAGTAATCTGTTTTGAACCGTCAAAAAGTTTTTCCTGGTCACGGTCCATTCCTAAGGCCTTGCCTGACCATTTAAATTCCAGATTACGATTTTTATCAGAATCATTTGGAAGATTTACAGAAAATTTCCATGTATCGTCCTTGTCACTTTTTTCCCAGAAAATCTCCTGAGGTTTAAAGCCCAGCTTTGCAGAAAGAAGTTTATTAATCTGTTTTTCCTCAACAGGAATATCGGTTGTAACAGACCCAGAAACTGTATAGAGGGCATTTACCGCATTTAATTGAACTTCATCAAAGTCAACAGAATAAGAAGGACTTTCTACATAAAAGTTCTGTTCAAAATCATCAGCACTTTCATCGGCAAAAAGTTTTTTAATATTTGCTTTAAGAGTGAGTTTTGAGTTTCCTTTATATGGCTGGTCCGGGGTAAAAGTTGCTTTGTTATCTGAATAATCCCAGATACCCCTGAGCTTTGGATAAATTTCAATTGCTTCGCCAATAGGACATTTTGGAGCTTCCATAAAGCTGATTGAAATTGGAGTTAATCGTCCTACAACTTGAGGCGTTATAAATTCAATATGTTTTGTACTTGAATTTGAATAAAAAGTATTTTTACCGGATTTTGTACAGCCCGATAAAACCATTAAAAGAATTGATAATGCTAACGTTATAAATATATTTTTTCTCATATATTTATTTTAACATATATGAGTTAAATTGCAATTGCTTTTATAAAATAATGACAAAGAGATTATGAAGCCGGCCTTGTGCGTTTTTTTCAAAAAGTCCTGTAAAAACATTGTCTGGAGTAAATACTGCACAAAGAGTTTCGTTTGGCAGTGAGTGGAGATCTGTTCCAAAAAGAGCAGAGCGGATTGGTTTTCCGTTATAATAATCCTGGCGGGCACTTTCATCTTTAAGTTTAAGATTTGTAAAACCACAGAGGCTGGATGTCTGGCTGTCAAAAGCTTTGATGCATTTTAAGATTTGCGCCTGTATTTCTTTACGCTCTTCGTCAAATGAATATTTTTGATAGGTTAAAGAGTTTTTCTTCATTGCTTCAAGCTCTTTTTCCATATTCTGGATTGCTGTTTGTATTGTAAAATCTTTTACGCTTTCATAACCTGCTGCATCTTCGATTGTAAAAGTTCCAACTTTTGTTCTGTAAAGGCCTGCCAAAAATGCAGCAGAACCACAGGCATTTGCAATGTCTCTTGCAAGGCTGCGGATGTAAGTTCCTTTAGAAACAGAAAAATCTATGCGGGCATAAAGAACTTTGCCATCCTGATTTTTCAGTATTTCCGAGATTTGTGCTTTATAAATTGTTACCTTGCGGGGAGGAATTTCTGCTTCCTGCCCCTTACGCACCAGCTCACTTGCTCTTTTCCCGTCCACATGAATAGAAGAAAAAAGTGGCGGAACCTGATCATAAGTTCCGGTGAATTGTTCTACAGCCTTTATAAGTTCTTCTTCCGTAGGAAGTGGAGCAGTGCGGATAACTTTTCCTGTATATTCAAGAGTATCTGTTTCCTGGCCAAATTTAATCACTGCGCTGTAATCTTTGTCAAAAGCAGTAATATAACCCGCAAGTTTTGTGAGTCTCCCCGTACAAACAACCAGCAGCCCCTGCGCAAAAGAATCCAGCGTCCCAGTATGCCCAACCTTAGTTATCCCCAGCGCCCTCTTAACATCCGTAAGCGCCGTAAACGAAGTAAGCCCCACCTTCTTAGCCAGAAGAACGATTCCATCTGTATTCATATTTTAACATTATATAGAATTTCTACTAAAAAAAAAATAATCAGGCATTTATTTTAAATCTCATGAAACCTAATCCAAAATAAACATCTCTACTAGAAGGGCAGTGAGAGAATCGAACTCCCGACATACTCAAATCGGAAATCCGTTAAAAAAAATTGCGAACAGCAATTTTTTAGGATTTACCTTTAAAGCGCTCCGAACGAGCGGAGCGAGTGAGGTCTGACAGAATGTCGGGAGATTCTGAATGCGAAGGGCGTTAAAAAACAAAAGGCTTGGTATAAACCAAGCCTAGTGGGCAGTGAGAGGATCGAACTCCCGACATACGCCTAATAGGAAATCCGTTAAAAAAAAGAGCGATAGCTCTTTTTTAGGATTTACCTTTAGCGCGTTCCGAACGAGCGGAGCGAGTGAGGTCTGCAGAATGTCGGGAGTTCGCTGTGTGGGAAAGTCTTTAAAAAAACAAAAGGCTTCGTATAAACGAAGCCTTAAGATGGGCAGTGAGAGGATCGAACTCCCGACATTCTGGGTGTAAACCAGACGCTCGTACCAGCTGAGCTAACTGCCCGAATCACTCACAAGTGATAAAAATAATATATCAGAAACTTAAATTTGTGTCAATATAACAAATCCTTTTCCATGCATTTTTTTACTAATAAATGGCATTTTTTATAGAAAAATCCGAATTAATCTGTTATTATTATAGCAATGAAAAAAGCATTTTTATATGCGGCATTAATATTTGTTTTTTTCCTCGTTTCCTGTTCAAATGCTCAGATTAATGTTCTGACTTCTCAGGAAGATACTTTACGCTCTGCATTAAATGATAAATCAAATAAAACAATCTGGACAAAAGAAATAGAAGCAGATCGTCTTTCTGTAAAGCTTAATTCTAATATTTCTGTAATTAATAAAGATATAGTTTCTCCACAGATGCTTGGTTCTATAAAAGACTTACAGGGTCCTGTTTATCCAGAAATTAAGAATTTTGCAAACCTTGACTGCACATCAATGAATAAAACACTTCTTTCTACAATAGATGATTTTTGCAAACAGATAAGTAAGTCAACAGATAATCTTGAATCCTTTTTTGTTTCAGAATATTTCTTTAATTATGTATTTTTCAAAACTGATTTTGAAGAAATCTTAAGCAATTTCAAAAAAGGTGATGAAAACTTTGACCATTATGTTATCTGCAAAGCCTTTGAAAGTCAGGACTTAACACAAGTTCCTGTACGTTTATATAATAAAAACAATTTTGTTGATTTATCTGTCTATCTGACTTATCATAATGGATATAAGATAACTCAAATTGAAGTTATCAGGTGGGGGAAAATATATGGAGAATCAGACAAAGCAAATTCCAAAAAATGATGAACAGCTTTCTGGTATTGAGCGCGAACTTGTCCTTCAATACCTGATGGATGGAAATGTTCCTGTAACACTAACTCCTGTAAACGAAGAAAAAGCTTCTGATGACGGAAAAATCATTCATCCGCTTGCATCACAAATTTTCCCTGTAGCATTAAAGCCGGAACATATCAAAGTACAAAAAAACGGAAAAATTCATCTTGAAAATCCTCCTCAGTCTGTTATAGGCTTTGCAGGTAAAAATGTACGTGCGGAGTTTTATTTTAATCGTGTAGGTTTGTTCTTTACCTCGCTTGTCGATAAAGATAAAAAAGGCCTTTATATTCTTGTTCCTGATAGCCTGAACCGCATAAAGGATGTTGAAGAAGAGACAGACTATGATTTTTCTGCAGTATTATTTTTTGAATGTAATAATAAAAAGGATATTAACAAGCCATGCCGTCCCTGGGAGCATGAAACATTATTTTCCCGTCCTGTATGGAAGTCTATTCCTTTAGAAAATCAAAAAAAAGCAAAAGAATATCTTGAGCAGTTTGTAGAAAGCGCCAAAGCAAAGAAAAATGCAGGAAACGGAATTCAGCTTATTCCGGTTTGTAATTATCTGACTTTTGAAGCAGAAGTAAAAATGCAGGCAATAGAAAATAGGGTGCAGCCTTTAAATATCCTTTATGTTGATCATGAACGAATTGTTCTTGGCAGCCAGAACCAGAATGATAATTATGAAGTTGGTCATGAATATGGTTTAAAGCTTTGCTTTTCTATAAAAAACAGCCCGATTCTTTCACGGGATATTTTTGTTACCTGCCTCGTAAATAATGTTTACGAAAGTGAAGACAAAAAACGCAAATGCATAGATTTTGTTTATACAACTATGCAGGAAGAAGATTTAAGATATCTTTACGAAAAGGCTACAAAACGACTTTTTGTATAGAGATTGTCGGGTCAAGCCCGACAATGACATAAACTTTGTCATTCCCGGGCTTGACCCGGGAATCTTTTCTCTATTTAGATTTTCTATTTCCAAGAACTGTAGAAATAATACTTAAATAAGGAATATTCTCGCAGAAGATTTTTACAATTACAGTCATTGGAACAGCAAGAATCATACCAATAAAGCCCCATAAATATCCCCAGAGGGCAAGACTTACGAGGATTGCAAAAGGAGAAAGTCCAAGGCGTTCACCTTCTATACGGGGTTCTAAAATATTTCCCAGTAAAAAGTTTATTGCAGCCATAAAAAGAAATACAAAGACTACTTTTCCATAATAAGGATAAAACTGCAATAAAGCAAAAATAGTTGTAAGCAGGGTAGAAATAATAGAACCAAAGGTTGGAATAAAGTTCATTACAAAAGCAAGAAAGGCCCATACCATTGGAAAATCAAGCCCGATTATAAGTGCCATAACGAATACTAAAAGTCCGGTGGCAAGTGAAATAAAAAACTTTATAGAAAGAAAGCGTACAACATCCTGTCCAATCTGCTGTGAGATATTAAGTACTGTCTGTTTGTTTTCATCTTTTACGGCATTTGTGATTCTTGTTTTAAATCCCTTAATTTCAATTAAAAGAAAAGAAAACATAATCAAAATAAGAACAAGATATTTTCCAAAACTTAATACGCCGGAAGAAAAGCCTAAGGCTAAATCCTGGGCAAATTGGCGAACTTCCAGAATGCCCCAAAGATTATTGATAAAGCTTTTTTCTTCATCAATAACAAGATTTAACTGCTTTGCTATAAGTCTGTAAATAGACATAAAGCGGCTTTCATATTTTGAATATTCAGTTGCGATTGTCTGAACACCTTTTGCAAGAAAACTTGAAACAGAGCCGATAGCAAGAAGAACAATTACAACAACTATCAATGTTCCAAAAATCCATTTGATATGAGCTTTTGCTTCAAGATTCTTTACAACAGGATAAAATGCAAGTGCCATAAAAATCGCAATTGCAACAGGGATTAAAACAGAGGACAAAACCTTGCACAAAAATCCCATCAGGATAAATGCAAAAAAAAGGAGAACAAAAAAGATTGGTTTAGTGTAGTCTCTTTCCATAGGCCATCACTTATGAGATTGTCGGGTCAAGCCCGACAATGACAATGTGTCAAGTTTTATAATGACAATGTGTCATGTTCGGGCTTGACCCGGACATCTATTTCTTAGGAAGTATTTTATCAAATCCACAATAAGGTACAAGTACCGGTGGAATTGTTACAGAGCCGTCTGCGTTCTGGTAATTTTCAAGAATTGCAAGCATGGCACGTCCTACGGCAATTGCAGTTCCGTTGAGGGTGTGAACATACTTGTTCTTTCCATCGTCATCCTTGTACTTAATGTTCAGGCGGCGGGCCTGGTAGTCAGTACAGTTAGAAGTAGAAGTTACTTCGCCATACTCGCCACCGTTGCGGCCAGGCATCCAGGCTTCAAGGTCCCACTTGCGGTAAGCTGGAGCACCAAGGTCACCGGTACAGGTGTCTACAACGTGGAATGGAAGTCCAAGCCCTTCAAAAATTTCTTCTTCTATAAGGCGAAGCTTTTCGTGAATCTGGTCTGACTGCTCAGGAGTAGAGTAAGCAAACATTTCTACCTTATCAAACTGGTGTACGCGGTAAAGTCCTTTAGAGAACTGACCAGCAGCTCCAGCTTCTCGGCGGAAACAGTGAGAAAGTCCACCATAAAAACGAGGAAGACTAGCCTTGTCTAAAATTTCATCCTGGTGGTAACCGCCAAGTGTAATTTCTGCAGTTGCAACAAGACAGGTTCCTTCGTCTTCGATTGAGTAAACGTTAGATTCGTTACCGCGTGGATTAAAACCAATTCCCTTAAGAACTTCTTCCTTGGCAACGTCCGGTGTAATAAACATTTCAAAGTTGTGCTTGCGCAATGTGTTCAGAGCATACATAATAAGAGCCTGTTCAAGGAAAACAGCCTCGTTTTTAAGGTAGTAAAATTTTGGACCAGAAACCTTAGTACCGCGGTCAAAATCAATGATATCAAGAGATTCACCAAGCTGAACATGATCCTTTGGTTCAAAGTCAAACTTACGTGGAGTTCCAACTTTTTTTACTTCCAGGTTTTCTGTATCAAGCTTACCGATTGGAGCATCAGGGTGAACCATGTTTGGAATCTGGCGTGCAGCTTCTTCAAGGGCAGCCTCAGTTTCTTTAGTTTCTGCTTCTACAGCTGTAATTTCTTCTTTGATTGCTTTACCTGCAGCAATGAGTTCCTGGCGCTTGTCGTTATCAAGCTTCTGTTTCATAGCCTGAGCATTTTCGTTACGCTTCTGCTGAAGTCCCTGAAGCTTTGTTACAAGGGCAGTACGCTTATCAAAAAGTTCAACTACCTTGTCGGCATCGGCAGTCATATTACGGTTGATGATATTCTGTTTTACAGCATCAAGATTATCTTTAATAAATTTATAGTCTAACATTGTTTTCTCCTATATTTGTGTCCTCAAAGGCTCTTAGTTTGCAAGTGAAAATGTAATTGTTACTGTAGAAGAAACTTCTACATTGCCGGCTTCGATAGGAGTTATGGCAGAATTTGTTGCCATAAGTTTTGCTCCTGCTGCGCGTGTATATGAAGAAGGATTATAACCTTCCGAAATATCAAGTACTTCTGAAACTTTACAACCGCTTGCTCCTGCAATGAGTGAAGCTGCATCCTGTGCATTCTGAACTGCAAGAGTTCTTGCTTCTCTTAAAGCATTTGGATTTTCTGTTGCAGAATATGTGAAGGAAGTTAATCCGTTTGCACCATTTGCAACTGCATGATCAATAATATTTCCGGCATTGTTTATATCGCGGATTAATACCTGAACATAATTTACGATTGTATATTTTCCTGGATATGGATTTGAATTGTCCTGTGAGATTCTGTAATCTACAGTTGTAATATCTCCTTCCATAACTCCAGCTTCCTTGATTTTTTCAATTACCTTTGTTGTTGTTTCTGCGTTCTTATCGCGGGCATAATTTATATTCCATTCAGAAGTGCGAACAAGAAAACGTACAGTTAACTGGTCTGCAGGAAGTGTTACAACTCCGGTACCCGAAACTGTAATTGTTCTTACTTTTTCCTCCGGTTTATTTACAGTACAGGACGAGGCAAAAAGCACCGAACCTGCAGCAATTATTAAAAGAGCAATTTTCTTTAACATTCTTTTTCCTCCTCATTAGTGAATGTTTATATAAAATCGTTTGAGATATACAATTCTTTTATTTGCTTTATCCCAGTATTTACTTGCAGGATAGTTATCACATAAAGTCTGATATGTTTCAACAGCCTGCTTTATATCTCTATATTTAGAATTTGATTCAAGAATCTGACCTAAAAGGTAAAGTGCTTCATCTCTGTTATCTGTTGAAAGTTCAAGATACTGAACAAGGGCAGGGTAAGCATCATCATATTTTTTTGAAGAAAGAGAAGTGCGGGCCTGCTCCATAATTGTTTCAAGCTCTTCTGCGTTTTCATTATCTTCATCAATTACAATAACATCATCTTCTGATTCTATTTCAATTACTGAATCTTCAGAGTCGTCCTGACTTTCATTTTGAGGTTCAACAATTGCTTCGGCTTCTGCTTTTGCTTCTGGCTGAGGTTGAGGCTGAGGCTGAGGCTGAGGTTGAGGCTGAGGTTGAGGTTTTGCTGCTGGTGCCGGAATTTCTGTAGTTGCAGCTTCTTCAACAGTCTCAATTTTAGGAGCCGGCTTTGGACTTGCCTTTGCAGGACTTTCCGGTTTCTTTGGAACAAGTTCAGAATAATCAGGGGCATTTACTACTGTAGAAGATTTTCCTTTTTTCTCAAGAACTGTTACTTCAATATAGTCGTCAATATATTCGCCAGTAAGATTATCAACTTTATAGAAATGATGAATCTGAGTTCCGCTTTCTTTTGCGAGCAGTGTATACTTTG
>ODAI011393288.1_pt1 | contig 12801 bp, 6 predicted proteins | sample 1539321 | NCBI WGS metagenome assembly ODAI01 (sample SAMN02144231, study PRJEB22623) | gut metagenome | biome: sheep rumen | host: Ovis aries | place: New Zealand | reverse complement strand
TCACAGGTATCTGCTGGTCAGGCTGTTGCTGAAATCAAATAGGGTAGATAGACCATGATTGACACACAGAAAGACTTTAGAAAAAAGGTTTTCAGCGTAACGCTCGCAATCATGGCTATTGCCATGGTTCTGAGCATGGGAACAAAAGTTCTTGCGCAGACAAAAGAAGAAGTTTCCGTTGAATCAACCTACCTCACAGAGGCTCCTGCTGCTGAAACTGCAGGCTCAAATGCTTCTGCAGCAAAAGCTGAGGGACTGGACAGAGTGATTAAAGGAACAGAAAGCTGGGGTGATGAGCACAACATTTCTGTTTCACGCTTTATTCAGAACATCGGTAAATCAACTGGTATTTATCAGATTATCACACAGAAGAAGGTAGATCCCAGCATCACAGGCTTAAAGCCGGAAATTAAGGAAGCTCCGGAAAAAGACTGGGGTACTGCTCCCGGCTGGCAGTCATTGATTATGATTGCAATTGGTTTCCTTATCGTATATCTGGCTGTAGGTAAGGGATTTGAACCCCTTCTGCTGATTCCTATCGGATTTGGTACCATTCTTGTAAACATTGTTGGCGCAGGTATGGGCGATTTACCCGACGGTATGCTGGCAATTATTTATCACGCAGGTGTTGGAAACGAATTCTTCCCCATGCTGATTTTTATGGGCATTGGTGCAATGACGGATTTCGGTCCGCTTATCGCTAACCCCAAAACAGCAATTCTTGGTGGTGCAGCCCAGTTCGGTGTATTCTTTACACTCTTTGGTGTTGCTGTCATGAACCTCTTCGGATTGAACTACAACATCATGCAGGCTTGTGCTATCGGTATCATTGGTGGTGCAGACGGCCCGACTTCAATCTACGTTTCCGGTAAACTTGCTCCGGAACTGATGGGTGTTATCGCCGTTGCCGCATATTCATACATGGCTCTGGTTCCGATGATTCAGCCGCCGATTATGAAGCTGCTGACAACCAAAAAGGAACGCCTGATCCGCATGCCTAATCCGCGTGCAGTTCCCAAGATGGAAAAGGTTCTGTTCCCGCTCATGCTCCTGCTTCTGACTATTCTTCTTTTGCCGCCGGCAGCACCACTTATCGGTATGCTCGCATTCGGTAATTTCGTTAAGGAAAGCGGTGCAGCCACTCGTCTTTCAAAGACCATGGAAAATGAACTGATGAACATCGTTTCAATCCTCCTGTCTTTGGGCGTTGGCTCTCAGATGACTCCGGAAAAGATTATCAAGGCAGAATCTCTCGGTATTATCGTTCTTGGTCTGGTTGCATTTGCTGTTGCAACTGCTGGTGGTCTGCTCATGGCTAAGCTGATGAACATTTTCCTGCCTAAAGACAAGAAGATTAACCCCCTCATTGGTTCTGCCGGTGTTTCTGCTGTTCCGATGGCAGCCCGTGTTGCAAACAAAGTGGGTCAGTCAGAGGATCCGATGAACTTCCTTCTGATGAATGCAATGGGACCGAACGTCGCTGGCGTTATCGGTACTGCAATGGCAGCAGGTGTCTTTATCGCAACTTACGGCGGCTTACGATAGTCCACTCTATGTGACTTAAAGTCAGCCTCCGCTAACTTGTTAAAAAAACTCCAGTTCAATTGAACTGGAGTTTTTTTTGACTTTTCTAAAAAGAGACTTCCTGCCACTTGATTAACATCAGGTTTTTGCGATATAATAGATAAACTTTCGGGATGTAGCGCAGCTGGTAGCGCGCTTGGTTTGGGACCAAGATGTCGCAGGTTCGAATCCTGTCATCCCGACTTAAATCAAAAACGACTTAACAACATTATCCACATTACTTGCCCTGAGTAAGAAGAAATTACTTCTGTCATAATCCGGTTTCAAATACCAGAATGAGCACATTTTTATCGTTATTCCGGCTGTAAATCATTTCTTTTGTGTTCATACGGGCTAAGTGAATGCCCATGCCACCCTGGTCCAGATCTTCAAAATCACGTTTTTTCTGGGATGAATGAACCGGATCAAAGGGAATGCCGTTGTCGGTGAAGGTGACGGAATAAAGACCTTCTTTGTTTTCACAGGAGAAAGAGACCTGATCTGCCTTAGAGTAATTTACGATATTGGAGAACATTTCTTCACAGACCATTATCATGGTGCGGGTGCGTTCTGTATTTCCCAGAGAAGACAAAATAATGTCCTTTATGCTCGTAAATGCCTTCATGTCAGGAGTCAGCATTTCGTCTTTTTTGTGTCCAAGATATAAAAGGGTTGTACAGGTGATGTCATCAAATTGTGGGAGGTCTTTTGTAAAAGACTTTACAGAATCTATAATGGCACAGACCGTTTCCTTTGCACTGTTGTTTATATTTTCTGAAACGATTTCTTTTAATCTTTCTTCACCATATTGCGAATTTGAATTATTTATGGACTCTGTTATGCCATCGGTATAAATGACAAGTCCTTCGCCTTCCGACAGTGAGATTTTTTCTTCATGGATTTCTATGTCGTCAAACATACCGAGTGCAATTCCCGGGTCTGGATGAAGAAAAGTCGTATCCTTTTTAATAAGCAGAGGAGCATTGTGTCCTGCATTTGCGTAGGCAAGTTCACCTGTCTCACAGTCAAGGGTCGCCGTAAAGACAGTTGCGAACATATTTTCCGGGTTGGACAGAGCAAGTTCCCTGTTTATGTCATTCAATGCGGCGGAAAGAGACATGCCGGCAAGCAAACGGGTTTTTATGGCAGTCTTAACAATATTCATAAAAAGTGCCGCCGCAATTCCCTTGCCGGAAATATCTCCTACAACAACACATATTTTTGTTTCAGTTATCGCAAAAATGTCGTAAAAATCACCGCCGACTTCCTGGGCAGGAATCATGCAGCCGTAAATATCGTAGCCGCTGCTGGAAAAATTCATTTCTTCCGGTACGACACCGTTTTGAATTCTTTTTGCAATATTCAGTTCTGCTTCGGTCTGAGATTTTTCCAGGGAAAGAGTTTGTATTTCCTGAATGTAATCAGAAATGGTATTCTCCATTTTTTGGAAAGAGTCTTCAATATCGCTGATTTCATCAGCAAAAATGCGTTTTTTTGTCTTGCGGATTACAGAAGCAACTCTTTCCGTGGCAAACCGCTTCATGTTGGCTGCCGTATTCAATATTGGACGGATAATGGACTGCCTGATAAGGAGCAGGGCAATACTGATTTCGATGATGAAGACAAGAAAAATGATTGCCATAATAAAATACAGCTCGTCATACATGGAGTCCAGAATGTTTTCAATGCTGAAATCAACGCCGACCAGAGCCATAAGGTCCCCATTTCTTGCATAAATAGGCATGGTAAACATACAGACATGGCCATAGGCATTTTCATGAAAACAATATGAGCCTGATTTATTACCATTCAGCGCACTGATTTCTGAAGAGTAGATTTTTTTTGCACGCTGTACAAAGCCAAAACCATAGTTTTCGTTAAAAGTTTTGTCATCTTCGTCATCTGCGGCGGCACAAATCAGATAATGCCTGTTCTTCTCATCATCAATCGTGTAGAGATACATGTATCTTACTTTCAGACTTTGGCAGACAAATCGTGAGGTTCTGTATACCTGATTACGGAATTTTTCATCCGTATATAAGCGGTCAAAATTCGTTCTGCTGCCTAATGCTGATATCATTGAAAGTGACGCGGCAAAAGCATCATCACTTTTTTCTTTTGCAGCCCTGTTAATCAGATAATTTTTGCTGACTGAAAAGAATATGATAAAGGACAATAAATGTCCGGCAATGAGCAGCGTTGCAATTTTGAGAAGAATCGGAATTCGCTTATCTTTTTTTTCACTCACTGAAAGTTGATCCTTTTGTCAATGCCGGTAATCTTGAAAATAGACATTATGCCTTGAGATACATTCTTAACGGTGAGATTTCCATTCATCTTTTTATAGGCGGTTACAACCTGTCTTACACCTGATGAAGAAATGTATTCCAGCGCAGACATGTCAATAATAAGGCTTTCTATATTATCCTCAAGTTTCTCCAGTTCTGCCTGCATTTCTGGTGCGGCCTGAGTATCGAGCCATCCTTCAAGAAAGAGTGTTGCTTCTTTTCCTTCAATTTTCTTTTTAATAGTCATTTCATTCCTCCGTTGACTCAGTATATTTTATTCTGTAAAGAAATCCAGCATTTCAAGTGAGTGCAGGAATTTCTGAATGTACATTCCTCCCGTAATGGACCAGCTGAATCCAAGACGGTAGAGAGCTTTTATAGTAAAGTGATTGTCTATGCCTATGCGGTGTCTGCTTTTGCCGTCATTATTGCGGTAAGAAAGCAGTGAAGAAACCTGAACTGTTTTTTCATCGTTCTTCAGTGATTCTGCCAGAATGTCATCAAATTCAGACTGACGCACAATAGTCACTTTCATGCCAAAATCATTACATGCTTCTATGATGTTTGCCATGTGAATGCTATGGCAGTTCTTGTTGTTGAATACGGTAAACTTATCCGGAGTTCCGCTCAAAAGGACCAGTGATTTTGCAACATAGTCGATTGGAGAGAATTCAACTTCGGAATCCAGCATTTCAACAGGGTAGACGCCAAGAATTTTGTAAGCCTTAAGACGGGACATAAAGCCGTTTGTCTGTGCATTTATCTGGAATTCACCGTCTGTCCATCGGCTGGAAAGGTTTCCTACACGGATGATTTTTGCCCGGAGTCCCTTCTTTTCGATTGCGTCAAGGACAGCCAGTTCCGCCTTAAGTTTTGAATCAACATACTGGTTGTCGTGAATCTGTCCAAAGTCACACATTGCTTCCGTCATGCGGAAAGATTCATCAAACTCAGTGCCACCATCACCAGCCACACTTGTTGTAGAAACCTGAATCAGCCTGGCTTCTTTTTTCAGAGCAAGGTCAATCAGATTTTCAACACCGTGGAAATTGACTTTTTCAATGGAATCATCAACGGCAAAATGCTTTACGCAGGCCGCACAGTTGATAATCGTAGAAAAATCAAAATCTTTTACCTTGTCAAAGAGATTGACCTCATTTATGTCACCTTCAATAAGGAAAATCTGCTTTCCAAAAAGTGGCTCCATGTTTTCTGCAAAATAATAGAAGAACATGATTTTAAGTCTCTCTTCCAGAGATTCAGAATTTCCCCTGCGGATGAGACAGTAGACCTTTCTGCTGCTGTCGCTTATCAGTTCTTTGAGCACATGAATGCCAAGGAAGCCCGTACAGCCGGTCAGAAGCACATTTTTGAGAGGCGTATAAGAGATGTCATCCAGGTTCTCAAAGTTGTTGCAGGCAAGGGCAGGGCGGACTTCCATCTGAAGTGTGCTCTTTTTTGCCACATTTTGCAGGGCGTCAGCAGATGCACCCTGACTTTCCTGAATGAATTTTGAAAGCAGCTGGGGCGTTGGATTTTTGAAGACATTTTTGTAGACAAGATTGTAGCCTTTACCCAGGGCAAAAGATACGACTTTAGTCGCACTCAAACTGGTTCCGCCAATCTTAAAGAAATTGTCGCCAGCACTGATTTTTTCTTTCTTGAGGACTTTTGCAAAGACTTCGCAGAAGAATTTTTCAATTTCATTTGCCGGGGCGATATACTCTGCTTCGTTAAATTCAACACTTGTTTCCGGAAGTGCTTTTTTGTCAATCTTGCCGTTGGTGTTAAGGGGCATTTCATCAAGCTGCATGAGTGCATCAGGAATCATGTAGGGAGTAAGCTTTGTAGCAAGATAATTTTTGAGTTCCTGAATGTTGATTTTCTTGTCAGCCGTAAAGAAAGCTGCCAGATAATCTTCCGTGCCGTTATTTCTGACGATAACCTTAGACAGCCTTACCGAATCAAAACTGCTGATGACATTTTCAATTTCATCCAGCTCGATTCTCAAGCCGCGCAGTTTTACCTGATTGTCAAGGCGGCCAAAGCATTCAATGAGTCCCCTTGGTGTAATACGGACTTTATCGCCGGAATGGTAAGCCTTAAGTCCCCTGTAGGTGATAAAGGCCGCCTTAGTTTTGTCCGGCAGATTTATGTAGCCGCGTCCAACGCCATTTCCGCAAATCAGCAGTTCACCTTGAATGCCGGGCGGAAGAAGATTGAGCTTTTTGTCTACGACATAGCACTTTACATTTGGACCCGGTTTTCCAATGACGACACGCCTTCCGACTTCTGTTTCATATCCGGTAGGTGCAACGCTGGTTTCTGTCGGGCCGTATCCGTTGACAAAATGGAAGTCCGGATTCAATGTCTTGATTTTCTTTACCAGCGTTTCAGGCAGATTTTCTCCGCCGATGTGACTGCCCTTGAGATTCTTTAAGGCCTGGTGCAGTTCCTCAAAGTCATACAGGCTGGAAAGGAAAGATGGCGTACAGACAATGCTTTCTACCTTGTGTTTCAGCATCAGCTGATTAAGCTGCAGAGGATTGTGAATTTCATCTACCGTAGCCATTACCAGAGTGATGCCGTTACAAAGGGCAATGTAGCGTTCGTTGATAGACATGTCAAAGGCAATGGATGTAACGGAAAGGGAAGTAGTTATGCCGTCTATCAGCTTGTAGGTTGAAATGTTCCTTTTGCTGCAGGTTACGTAGTTGCACATGTTTCTGTGCTCAAGCATAACGCCCTTTGGAGTTCCCGTTGAACCTGAAGTGTAAATACAGTAGGCAAGACTGTCCGTCGGAATGTCCAGATCTGGATTCTGGTCCCGGGAACCGTCTGCCCCCTCTGCAATAAGTTCTTCAACCGTAAGAACCTGGCAGGGCTTTGTTTCCTCAAAAAGGGTGGGCCTTTCTGCCTTGATTTTTTCTGTGGTCAGAACAAAGGGACTCTTTGCGTCATGAAGACAGAATGAAATGCGGTCATCAGGATATTCGTCCACCATGGGAAGGAAGGCGCCACCTGATTTAAGGATACCGTGCTCAGCAATAAAGATTTCTTTGGTGCGGTCAAAGACCATGCCAATGATTGTATCTTTCCTGACACCCCGTTTTATCAGGGCATGGGCAATGCGGTTTGCAAAAATGTTCAGTTCCTCGTAAGTGAGAGACTCATTGTTTGCAATTACTGCAGTTTTCTTTGGATTCTTTGCAACCTGACGCTCAAAAAGTTTATTTACGCTAACGACATCAAATTTTTCATCGCTGTCGTTCAACTTTTCGTAAACTTTTTCACTTTCTTCTGAGATAAGGCTGATTTCAGACATTTTTTCTTTGCTCAGGAAGCCTTTTACTGCCATATCAAGGTTTGCAAGAAGCTGGCGGACAAATGCTTCTTCGTATATGTCTGCCTTGTATTCAACCTTGTAAGAAACCTTGTCACCTGAAACATAGACCTTAATGTCCATGGGAATCTTTGCCGCATTCAACTGCAGGGGAATATTCTCCGCCTTTTTTCCGCAGATTGAATCAAATTTGAACAAATCCCCCTGGAAAATAAACTGAATGTCTGACTTTATGCCAAAGCGCCTGCTGATTTCTGCAAATGAAAAGAGGTCATTTGACATACTGTCAACAAACTGCTTTTGGGTTGCCTGACACAAGTCTGCAATGGAATCATTTTTTTCGATATTTACATAAACTGGCAGCGTTTTTACAAGCATGGTCACTGCGCGAGACATTCTTGAATCACTTCTGCCATTGTAAATCGTGGTGAAAATGGCATCTTCGCGGTAGAGATATTTTGAAAGAAGATATCCAAATGCAGACAGGTAAAATGAATTGGCCGTGACATTATTTTTTTTGCAGAATGAACGAACCTGGGCAAAATCAGTCTTACTGTCTGTTATCAGGCAGCCATAAGTGGAGGTAACTACACACTCATCAACGGACTTCGGAATGAAACAGTCAGGATCACATCCGTCAAAAACCGAAGCATAATATTTTTCTGCATCGGTGTACTGATTTGTTTCCCTTGCCGCTTCTTCTTCAAGGGCGATTTCATAGCCGCTGAAAGTCTCACTTTCAACTTCTTTTCCTGCATATGCGTCTGAAATGTCATTGAGGAGCAGGGAAAGTGATTCCCCGTCCGCCACAATGTGGTGAATTTCAATAAAGAGATAGTTTCCTTCTTTTGTGACATTGTATCAGGATTTGCTGAGGTTTCAACGAAAATTCCCATCTGGGTCATGGTAAGGGGATAATCCGCAAGCCGGACAAAAGAATCAGACTTCTTTTTTGAGAGAAGCAGTTTTTCAATCAGACTGACGGTATTGTTGTTTTTCAAGTCGGACGTTTTGAGGGGAAGATCAAACAGTTTTCCCAGCATGACGTTCAGTTTGAGCATGGCAATAGAGGAAAGTCCATACATTGAAAGCTGTGCCGTTACGCTGATTTTGTCTTCAGGTACACCAAGAAGACTGCTCACCGCTCCACAGATTTTTTTCTGCATGTCTGTTGATGGCGGAACAATTTCTTCTTCTTCAAATTCCGGAGCAGGCAGTTTTCTCTTGTCTACCTTGCTGTTTACGTTCAGCGGAATTTTATCAATCTGCATGATTGAAGCGGGAACCATATAGGGCGGTTTGGTTTCCAGAATAAAATCAACCAGAGCTTTTCTGTCGATTTTTTTGTCGGAAACGATGTAAGCTGCCAGCATTTTTCCGCCTGAAGGACTGTCCAGGGCAATGACTGTGGCATCTTTTATATCAGCAAAATCACGGATGACTTTTTCTACTTCCGTAAGTTCAATTCTAAAGCCGCGGACTTTTACCTGACCGTCATTGCGTCCAGCAATGGCTATTTCACCATCGGGCATCCATGAACAGATGTCACCGGTTTTGTAAATTCTGTCGTAGGGACTGTCATTTCTGAAGGGATTTTTGATAAAGGCACTTGCAGTTTTTTCCGGCAGCTTCAGATATTCGCGGCAAACCTGTGGACCGGAAATACAAAGTTCACCATTTGCACCGTAGGGGAGGAGACGGTTGTATTTGTCGATGATGTACATGACAAGATTGTCATTAGGCTTTCCAATGGAAATGAACTTTTGTCCGCTGGCAATCCTGCATCCAGAGACATAAACTGAACATTCTGTAGGCCCGTATATATTCAGGAATTTAATCTGCTTATCATCATACGTCAGGGGAACAAGTTTTTCTCCGCCAACAGAAATAAACTTAAGGCTCTTGCAATTTGTCATTTCTGCAAAGGCTCTTCCTACCTGTGTAGTCATAAATGCATGGGTAATCTTGTTCTTAATCATATATTCGTCAATGGCAGCCAGGTCAAGACGAATGTCCTCATCAAGAATATGCAGCTGACCGCCGGATGCAAGGACAGAGTAGGTGTCCATGAGGTTTGCATCAAAGCCAAAACTTGCGTAAGCGGCATAGCGGGTATTTTCATCAAGCGCAGCCAGGCGGATGTTAAAGCAGATTGTTGCAGTAAGGTTATGGTGTTCAAGAATCGCACCTTTAGGCACACCGGTTGTTCCAGAAGTATAAAGAATGACAAATGCATCATTGGGAGAAACTTTTATCTCTTTGTAATCAGCAGCAAGGCCTTCTTTTTCAATCTTTGCACAGTCAAGTTCAATTTCATCGGTAAAGATGACATCTCCCTTATATTCATCAACCAGATCACGTAAATCCCGGTCACAAATCAGAACCTTTGCATCGCTGTCCTTAATCATATAATTCAGGCGGTCTTTTGGATATGAGGGATCCAGAGGCTGGTAGGCTGCACCTGAACGGAGGACACCGACTGAACATATAGGCATAAAATGGCTTCTGTGAATCAATATTGAAACAAATGTTTCTTTCTTAACACCTGATTTGCTGATTTTTACCGCAAGAGCCCTGGTTATCTGGTCAAACTCATGGTATGAAAAAGATGTATCATTAAAGACCACTGCAGTATTGTCTGGATGAGTCTTAATCTGCTCTTTAATCATTTCAAGAATATTTTTGTCCTTGTCGTCCAGGGATTTCTTTCCTTCAAATGATTTAAAGAGTTTTTCAGTCTGAGCATCAACAAAATTGATTTCTTTGAAAGTCTTTTTGCAGAGGAATTCAGAAATAATTTTTTCGTAGGTATGAACAAAATTCTCTACAAAAAGTTCAGTGTATTTTTCACTGTCGTAGCTAAGAAGAACTTCATATTTTCCATCCTGCTTATAGACATAGCAGGTTATCTCGTTGCTGCTTTCATTTGCAATCAGTCTTTCGACTTTACACTGGTTTCCGGCAATTTTAAAGGAATCCCATAACTTTCCCTGATAGACAAAGGAAATTCGGCTTGAATAATGCAGTTCATTGATAACGCGGCCCAAATCGACAGTAGAATGTCTGAGGCAGTCTTTGTAGATAGCATGCTGTTTATTCAGGAAATCTCCAATTGAGTCATTTTCATTATATTTTGCATAAAATGGAAATGTCTGTACAAGCATGCCCGGTTTAGACTTGTAGGCGTCGCTTCTTCTGCCAGCCGATACTGTATTGAATACAGATTCTTCAGCATTAGCATACTTTGCAAGAAGATAAGAAAATGCATTTATGAAGACAGCGTTTTCTGTAATGGAATTTTTTTCTGTAAAGGAAAGAAGTGAGGCTTCCGGGATTGAAAGCTTATACGGATAAGAATTGATTATTTTTCTTTCTGATTGAGTTTTTTTGTCTCCTTCAAGGACACCTTCAGATTCATTTCCGTCTAGAAGTTTATCAAAAAACTCAAAATCAGCATCCTTTTTACCTTCAGAGAAAAGTTTTTCTTCATCAGTATAAAGGTCAGCCAATGAAATCAGTTCAGAAGGTACGCTTCCGTTTTCGTAGACTGAATTTATGGCAGAAAGGAAAAGGACATTGCTTGTTCCGTCCCAGATGGCGTGATGAATGTCCGTAAAAAGGTATACGGCTTTTTCGCTTTCGTAGATATCAATGTAGTAGAGGGGACTGTCTTCCAGTACAAAGGAATGAAAGTAAGTCTGTTTGATTTTATCAATCTCTGCTTCACTTACCTTGTGAAAGTGTACTCGTTCCTGGATATAGTCCTGTCTTTTTTCCTCGTCTACGATATTGTAAAAAGAACCGTCAATATTTCTGATTGTAGTAGCAAAGACTTCATAAGAGGAACAAACCTTTTTTACCGCTTCAAAGAGTTTGCCCGCATCAAGAGATTTTCCAAAGATGTAGCACATTGTAATATTGTACATTCTGGATCCGGGCTGCTGAAAATTTTCAAAATATACGCCGTTCTGACTTGAAGTAAGCTGAGAAATTCTTTCCATTGATGAACTCCTATTACGCTCGTGCTGCTTTTAGTTTTTCAACTTGATTACCAGCAAGATACAGGAAGAATGTTAAAAGCTCAGTGACTATGAATGCAATCCATATTCCCTTGAAGCCGATATAGTGACTGAAAAGAAAGCAGAGTGGTACGATAAAAGCAAAGCCCTCGCAAACACTCATTGCTGTTGAAATCTTTTTTTTGCCTGTTATAGGAAGAAGGTAAATCATAAAGAAAGTAAAGCACATTCCATACAGACTAAAGGCATAGATTCTGATGCTTTCTATGCTTAAAGCAAGGGTAGTCTGATCGCTAATTCCATGGAAGCGTGCAAAATCAGCGGCAAATAATTCCAGAAAGATAACTACCAGAGTTGTAAAACCAAAAAGTGAAAGAGAAGAAATTTGAATGACTTTCTTAAAATTCGTCATATCTTTTGCGCCAAAGTACTTTCCCGCTAGAGGAACCATTGCATTGTTTGCACCTGCACTGAACATGCTTGCAAGAGACAGACAGGACAGGCAGACTGCCATGGTTACAACTCCAGTTTTTCCGTTTATCGCTGCTGCCAGATTATTCAGTACAATCAGCTTAAATGTAATCAGTCCCGTACCAACGCAGGCAGGAAAACCAGTTGAGATGACGGCAGATGTTTTTGACAATGCATCCTTAAAGCAAATCCTGAAAGTTCGGCCAGGGAATACAAAATATGATAAATTGATTAAACATTCTACGATAAAACAGATCAGGGTTCCAAAAGCCGCACCACGGACTCCCATCTGCATGGGTCCCATAAAGAGCCAGTTGAAAAATACATTACAGCCCGCAGAAATTACTACCGCAAAGGATCCGATTTTTGGATAACCGTCTGCACGGGAAATATTCTGAATGATTGCTGACATAAGGCGGAAGGGCACCAGCCAGATAAAAACCATGTAATAATCCCTTGCAAGACTTTGAATTGATTTGTCTTTTAAAAGGAAGGTGAGTACCGGATTAGAAAAAATAAAGAGAAAAGCAAAAAAGATGATGCCCAGAAAGATACCCCAGAGAATTGCATTACCCAGAACGCGGTTACATTCTTCCTGATTTTTCTGGCCTTTCAGTACCGAGATTGTTGCTGAAGCGCCAACACCGATAAGAACAGAAAGCGTGTAGACAAACTGTGCCACCGGCATACAGACATTTGCTGCCCCCATTTCCACCGGGCTTACAAAGTTACCAATAAAAACCTTGTCTATTATACTGGCCGCTTGAGTTGCCATTGCCATAAGAACGCAGGGGGCAAAGTAAGAAAAGTATTCGCTGATAATCGTCTTAGGTTTTTCTTCCATAAACATATTTCTCTCATACTTATTATAGCATGAAAAAGAGGGAAATCAAAGTTTTTTCTAAATAAGTAACTTAATGGCAGGTTTGCGATAAATAAATATCAAAAGGCGACAGGATAACTTTTCTTGTATAGTGGATTTGTGAAAAATGTAGAGCGGAAAGGCGGATTTTTATAGTGAAAAATCCGGGAATAATGGGCAGTGAGAGACTCGAACTCCCGACAACCTGGGTGTAAACCAGGGGCTCTACCAACTGAGCTAACTGCCCGTAACAAT
>ODAI013999175.1_pt1 | contig 12803 bp, 7 predicted proteins | sample 1539321 | NCBI WGS metagenome assembly ODAI01 (sample SAMN02144231, study PRJEB22623) | gut metagenome | biome: sheep rumen | host: Ovis aries | place: New Zealand | reverse complement strand
GGGCTTAACGGCGGTGATGGTGTAGGTTTGCTCGCCTACAGTTTGTTGAGCCTGCCATTTGCCATCGGGGTTCAGTGCAGCTACTACATCGATTTTCTCGCTCTTGGTGCTCGGCTCTGTCTCACCAACATAATAGGTGTCCGTCTGTACGGTGAAAGTAACGGTCGGAGCTTCTACATACTCAGCGGTGAGATCCAGACTCGACGCGCCGTAGAGAGTAGCCATCTGAGTCTCTGACAAAGCCTCGTCATTAACAGCTACACCACCGAGAGAAACATCTACATGGTCAACTTGCTTAAAAATGGTTTTGAAGCCAATTGCGCAATATGTACTATTACCTTCACTTGTGCCTTTGGAGCCACCTTTGATTTGTTTTACAACAACCAAATACTCTTTGTCTGCATACAAATTGGAAATAGAGATAACAGTGTTGTCATTTTTCTCCATAGTCGCTGATTGTGCAGGAGTCTCGGCCGGCTCACCATCCGTTAATTCATAGGCAGCTAACGAAATGGTACGTTTTCCGTCAGAACCACTTTTCGCTAAAATAGCTACATCTGTAGTGTTGGTGATTCGATAGTAGTAAGCTCCTTTTTGATCGCTTGTGCCCGCTGCGTCACGCAAAGTAGCTGCCTTTCCGTCGTTTTGTGTCCACGCTGACTGCGCAGGGATAGGATCAATAGCATTCCAACTTGCATCTGTGCTTGCACCTTTGTCTGTTGCAGCCCACGTTTGTGCGCTTGATTGATAAATCTCGTACGGAGAGAAGCAAACCCAGTCTCCATTGACAACTGATGCCGGAGCATACTTGCCTGCCCAACCTTCAGCAGGAACATCGGCCGGATCCAACGTAGCTGCAGGAACTGCTGCCCACAAGCTGAAGCTTGCCAGAACGGCAGCGGCTAATGTAAAGATTTTTTTCATTTTGTTTTAAATTTTGTTGGTTAAATGAATAATTTTGGGTTGTATAATAGTTGTTCACTATTTTTCGTTATAATCTTGGTAGCGATTACTTGAGTTTGCTATATATACTTTGCAAAATCGACTGCAAAGATACATCTTTTTGCGCACATATGCAAATAAAAAAGGAGAAAAAAACAATTTTTCCCCCTTTTTTGTCAAAAAGTCTCCATAATGAGTTATGCCTCGATGATGCCTGCCTCGCGCCAGGAAGCGACGGTGGCTTCGACGTCGGTCATTGCCTGCGCGGGCGACACTTCGTACTCGTCGCACAGCGGTTTGCAGAGGTCCGAGACCTCAAAAGAGCCGTGTGAACGGGTTGTCTCCTCCGCTTTTTGCCAGAGGAAAGCGGCGGTCTCGTTGAGGGTGATCATCTTGTTGAAATTGATGAGCGCCATCGACTCGCCAACCAAGATGTACTCGTTGCCTAACTTGCGGAGTCTGAATCCTTCAATCGTTTTCATTGCTAATTAGTTATTTAATTAAGCGCATTTGGTGTGCCGGTAAATTTTGAGAAGCCATTTGCGGCAGGGCTTCATGTGGTACCATAGTCTCCCGCGGGAGAGGTATTTGCGTTTGCCGTCCGGTCGCTCGATCGCCGCCACGCGTCCGATGATGTCCGCACGTGAGCAGACCTCCTCGCCCTCCAGATTACCGTCTCCCATGAGGATATACGCCTCCTCGCCTTTCTCGTCCCGCTCGATGCGCACCAGCCGGTGGAGGACGTAGATATGGAGTCCGCCGGGGTTGATAGCTTTCGCCAGCAGTATGTCGCCCACGCGCGGCGAACGGTGCAAAGGCGCGAGAACCACACTGTCCACGCCCCCCTCGATAAACGGGCGCATGCTCACTCCTGAGGGCGTAAAACGCACCTCTTTCTCCTCCTCCAGCAGTCGTGCCAGCTCGGGGATCAATATGTCGTTAGGAACTTTCATTCGGGGATATAGGTGTTGCAATTACAATTAACAGGGGTGTATCTGAGAGTTGTGATATAAACCGGCTTGGAGCCGTTGGTGTTCAGAACCTTGATAAACCAGGTTCCTTTTGGAATAATCGCCTTTACAGTGCCTGCCGAAGCATAATTCACTCTATTGGCAGGTAATGGATCCCCCCATGTGCTGCCATCTTCGGAAATGTATATCTTTATATGGGTGTAATTGGCTGTCTCTGTGGTTTTTGAAGTGAAATTGATAACGAATTTAGACAAGTCCCCCATTGCGGGTGAAAGAGTTACGTAATCGCCGGAGTTGTTCATTAACAGGCAAATCTGACTGCTTTTAATGCCAAACTCTGCTTCTCCGCCGCAAGTATAAGTATAAGTGCCGGAGGATAGAGAAATAGTACAAGACTTGAAATCATCAGAGAAACTTCGTCCTGTGGCAGATCGGAAATCATGAACTATATCCGCAGAAAAAGCCGGCAGGACTGCCGACGAAAGGACTAATACCATTATCACGAATATGGTGTGCTTCATGCTTTGTTCTTGCGGTCTGTCTAAATCGGCTGCAAAGGTAGTGTTTTTTTTTGACATACGCAAATTATTGAGAAAAAAATCACTACTGTCCACTAAAAAAGTACAAAAACATAGATAAATCAAATCGTCGCACGAGTAATACTTTTATAAGATGATATATAACAATAGTTTATAAATACAATAACTGATTTTAAGTGGACACAAATGATATGTTATACAACATAAAAACGTGTATTTTGTTAAGAAACGGCTACACCTTATTAATAATCGCATGCGCGAGGGGGTAAAAAATTTGCGTATTCCAATAGAAAATATTAATTTTGTGCACGATTTTGGTTACTACGGCTTAGAAAACGCGCTTTTAATCTTAAAAATCGTACAATTTGCAAAGTCGAGTTGGCAAAAGCACGGGAAAGAATAAACAACAGATACAAAAAAAGACAGGAAAGATATGGATGCACAGAGCATTATAACATATAAATCAACGTTTGACAGTATCATGCACGAGATATTGGCAGATGATGGTTCTACGATGGAAGTATGGTACGCCCGCGAGTTGCAAAGCGTTTGCGGTTATAGCCGTTGGGAGAATTTCGCAACAGCTATCAACCGTGCCAAAGAATCTTGTAAATCGCAGAATATCAGTGTGGACGATCATTTTCGTGACGTCACGAAAACGATACCAATGCCTAAAGGAGCGCAAAAGGAGATAGAAGATGTCCTTCTTACGCGGTATGCTTGTTATCTCATTGCACAGAATGGCGATCCAAAGAAGGAAGAGATTGCTTTCGCGCAGAGTTATTTTGCGGTTCAGACACGTCGAGCGGAATTAATTGCGGAACGTTTGCAATTACAGCAACGGTTAGAGAAACGGGAAGAATTGCGGGCATCGGAAAAACGTCTGTCGCAGAATATATACGAGCGCGGAGTGGATGATAAGGGCTTCGGGAGAATTCGCTCGAAAGGCGACGCTGCGTTGTTCGGTGGCATAACAACAGACCAGATGAAAAAACGTTTGGGCGTGAAAAGCGGTGCTTTGGCGGATCATCTTCCGCAAGTGACAATTGCTGCGAAGAACCTTGCAACAGAGATGACGAACTATAATGTAGAAGCAAAAAACCTTTACGGCGAGCCGTCTATTACAACGGAGCATGTGCAAAATAATCGTACTGTACGGAATATGTTGGGTGAACGCGGTATCAAGCCGGAGGAGTTGCCTGCGGCTGAAGATATAAAGAAGGTGGAGCGCCGCGTTGCAAAAGAAGAAAAAGCATTGGGTGAATCTCAAAAACTCCCAAAGAAAAAATAAAGATACAAAAAAGAGTGGAAAAATATTGGTATGAAGAATATTGGTATGAAAAAGAATATTAATGAGCAAAGAGAAGGGATTTGGGGCGAGAGTCTCAAAAGTCTCAAGAGTCTCATGCAAATTTTTGCAGAAAGTGCAAATAGTGCAAAGCAGATTTTTGCCACTTTTGCCACTTTTGCCATGTCAATTTTTAGCAATTTGGTCAATATGGTCAAAATGGTCATGCAAATTTTTGCAAAAGGCGAGTATAGTGCGGTTAGGGTGTCGTCGGTACAACAACCAACGAATATCCAACGTATATCTAACTTATCTCTAACGATTAGACCGATGAAGGTAGCACAAAAGTCTAGGATTAGACCGATTTTACCCTTATTTGCTACCGATTCGATTCTGTCTCGAATCTGTCTCGTTAGTCTGATTTGGATGCTACTTATAGTCGGTGCTTTCACTACGAGTGTGTGGGGAAATACGGTGACAAATGATGGGAAGTCATCCCTATCGGATGGTAATATCGTGCTGACAGGCAATCATGCAACTTTTACGTTTACGCCATCGGCGGGTTCTTTTGATTGTTATAAGGATAGGTATCATTATATCAAAGTGCCTAGAAATTCTTCTAAAACAATAACTCTAACATGGAGTGCAAGTCTTGGGACGATAAAGGTTACGGATATCTCGTTTACAGTTAACTTGCCTACATATGGTACGGTTGTGTTTAATAATGTTTCACATGATCATTCGATTTCTGCAAGTTCAAAAACGTATAATGAGCATAGTGATAACGGATTTCAGTCGGGAATGGAAATTACTTTGCAAAATAGGTATACATTAGCTAGTCTCGATAAAGAATTCCAGATTGATGATATTTCTATTACCTATACCATTGAACCTAATAAACCGGGATTGGTAAGCTCGAGGGATACGGTAAATGTAACGTTAAATTCGGCAAATCTGAGTGCAAATGCGCCGCAAACAGTATTCCTCCCTTCGAGATTCGCTAAGTCCGGTCACTTTAGTGATATCTTGCAATTCCAGTTTGCTAGCAACCCGGGAGATGCGGGCCATATTACGTCGGATAGTTTGTTCTATGCTACGGATACCGGTACGTATGTACTACAAGCTCGGTATAAAGCATTGACTAATTGTCACGAGGCTTCTGGCTGGAGCAACAACTATACGATTTATGTACAACGCTTGAATCAAACTGTTTCATGGAATAGACCAGACACTATTCAGGAGAATATACAGCTTGGCGCCACAAAAACAATCGGGGCTACGGCAAGTTCAGGACTTGGCATTACTTATTCTTCAGATAATACCACGGCCTTGTCAATTAATAGCACAACGGGTGTGATGACGGCAAATGCCGTAGGTGAGGCTCGAATTACAGCGACGCAGGCGGGTAATGCTAAGTATAACCCTGCTTCAACGTATTTTGACTTCGAGGTTAAGAATATGGCTACGCCTGTCTTTACTCCAAGTGGTTTTAGCGAAGCAAGCACTAAAGAATTGTATGTGGGGCAGAGCGTTACTATGACCGTGTCCAATGTGAGTGATGGCTTAGATGGAGATTTTACTGCTACATCTGATGGTGAAGGAACACTCCATTTTACTCGTGTCGGCAATACGATCACTATTACTGCTTATGAGGCAGGTGATGTTGATGCAGTATTCGTTCAGACAAAGAATGAAGATATCTTCGGTGCAAGCGCGACTTACTCATTCTCTGTAACTAAGAATGCTCCGACGATAACCGTTCCAGGCAATCAAACATTGGATGTGGATGGAAATTACACGGCAAGTACTTTAGCTTATACGAACACATCCAAACTTGTACCCGATTCAGGCGCTACAGACCATGATTTTTATTATACAATCAATCATAGTTTGAGTACTTCGGTTAATAAAAGCAATGTAGTAATTACTTTTGATCCTAAAACGAAAGAGATAGTTGCTCAAAATGCAGGAACAGCGACTATTACGATTTATCAAAAATCTGTTCGTGAGTATTCGGAGGCAAGTAACTCGTTTACTATTACCGTTAATAAGAAAGTAACCTCTCTTGCCGGTTCGGTGTCTTCGATATTGGTAGATGCTACCCCGGCAATCAGCAGTTATTCGGTGGAGAATACATCTGCAGCCTATCCGTCGGAGGGTACTTCGAATGATTTCTACTATACGATTACGAATACAGCTCTGCACACACCTACAAATGTAGAAGGTTGCGCGGAAGGTCATGAGTCAGATGTGATCGGTTATACTCCGAGTACGCATACTATAACCGCTTATAATGCAGGAACAGCTAAGCTGACTATTGCACAGAAAGAGACCTATAAATACACGGGTGATACGCTGGAACTGAATGTAACGGTAAGTAAACATGAACCGGTATTTACGTGGAATGGGAATGTAGAGACGAATTATTCGTTCGAATATTATTTTAATAGCGTGACGAATGATATATTCCAGACAACGAGTGGAAGCGAACAGGATACCATTATTACTACTGATAATGAGTATTCGGCGATGATGCTCGGTGACTCGCTGATGGTATATAATGTAGCAGAGGTAGCTCATATTACGGTAAGTCAGCCGGAGACTTATAAATGGAACGCGCACGAGAAGACCTATACGATTACACCGAAAGTAGAAAGTAATAGACTACCTTTGAATGTATGGAACGAAGAGACAGTTTGGAAATTTTATCATTCATGTGACGATGACAATGACAATCTGTGGTGGCATGATGGCTATGTAGAGATGAGCGGTGAAGGTGATAAATATACTATATTGCATTTTTCCGGCATTCCAGAGCAATTGTCATTCTATTATGCTGTAGGGAAACTTACGGGTGATGGAAACACATGGTGTGTAGTTCAGGGACCTACATTGTCTGAATTAACGGATACTATTTGGAATGTTTCCGCCAATAACTATAGCTGGAGTGACCAAATAACATTCCAGTTGGATCCGTCAACACGATATATAAAACTCGTAAGCAATGGTCCTAAAGCCGCGACATATAAAAATATTACTATTACAGCATTAGCAGACAAGTTCGAGACCGATCCTACGCCTACGTTAGATTTTGGTTTGCAGGGACAGAACTATGGTCAGCAGGTAATGACGGTGAACTTTGACCATGTGAACGCAGGTCGCGTGACGACAGTGGCAATAACCGGCGCTGATGCAGATAAGTTTGCCGTAACGCCGACTGAGATTCCCGGAACGGGAAGAGACATCGCCGGTTCTGCTACTTTGCGGGTAAGTTTTGACAACAAGCGTACGGCACGTAACTCAGAGCGTTGCGAAAATGAGTCATACAATGCTCAATTGGTAATCTCTGATAATCAAGGGAATAGTACTACTTTGAACCTGACCGGTATCCGTCATGGCAAGAGTTTCCCGCAGTTTACGTTCAACCCGAACCATATGCCGTATTATTACAATACGACAATTCATACTCCGGTCGAGTCCACCAATACGCTTGCTCCTATTACCATAGAGAGTAGCAACCCTTCTATTGCAGAAATAGAAAATGGCACTTTGGTCATTAAGGAAGTTGGTTCGGAGGTAACGATTACCGTCAGTCAGCCGGAGATAGGTGATTTCCGCGCACACACGCAGACGTTCAAATTTACTCCGCGCGAAGAACCGCCGTTGAAACTGCCGTTTATCATGACGAAGACTATCTATGATAATAACAAAATGGTGATCAGCAAGGGTGAGGATGTGAGTTGGACCGATGACGGATATATCCGTTCGGGTTGGAGCGACTGGCAGGCAACCGCTGCGGGACGTTATTGGGATGGCAGAAAAGTATTCGTAATAGAGTTTGCGAACGCGCCGGACAAACTGTCGTTCACGGCGAAGAACACCTATTGCTCCATCAACTGCCGGTGGAAAGTAGAGCAGTCATCGGATAGCGTGAACTGGAGCCAAGTGTTCTATAAGAACCAGTCATGTAAGGACGATGTGACTTTCTCGGATATCCAACTGGATCCGAGTACGAGATACCTTCGTTTCCAATATGGCGGTAACTACACCGGTTATTTCAAGGATATCAATGTAACGTGTCTGGACGGATATAAATATATGCTGACGCCGGACAACAAGTACCTGAGCCGCGGTGCCGAATGGGGCACGCAGGCGGTAGTAGGCGAATTCGGCGTGCCGGTGCGCGTGACACGTTCGACGACGGATAACGTGAACCACCTGACGCAGGTACAATACATGGACAGCCGCGAGTTCTTATACGAGGCGGGCGGAAACTTGGTATTTACCGATAATAAAACCGCCTCCAATAATGCGAATATACAGTGGAAACAGGAGGTCGTTGACGGTAAAGTGAAAGTGCAGAGTGCCAACCCCGGTATGGGAGGCAAATATATCACGGTAGGAGCTGACAACAAGCTTGTGATGACCTCCGATGCCGCTGCTGCAACCGTTTGGGAGGTAGAGGACTATACTATCCACCAAGCACGTATTGATGCTAAGTTAGACGCGAAGGCGGCGGAGGCAGCACGGCGTGACTTCGGAGCAGAGATCAACACGATGGCTAAAGTGCGCACGATGCTGCAGACGGAGGAGTTTGACTCCACGGTTATAGCATTGTCGCCGAGGGCTATCAGCGAGGTGAAGGGCGTCTATCGCTATAACGACAACAGGGGAACTCAGCCTATCTTCGATACGGTTGTAAGCGGACTGGATACCGGTTTCTACTGTCTGACCGTACAGGCATTCTATCGTCCGTCTGTATCTCCGCGCGACTGGGAGAACCACGCAAACGGCATGGAGAGCCATCCGGCATACGTATATGCCAATGATTTCAAGTTCCCAATCAAGTCGGTATTTGACGAGACAGGACGGCATAGTACGCAGTTTGCCGGCGATACATTGTGCCCCGACGGGTGGTATCCGGCTAACCTAGCATCGGCAGTAAACGCAATGTCCGGAGAGGCGAATAAGTATAAGTACTGGCACGACCTGTATGTCTATGTGCCGGCAGATGAGGATTCGGAGACGGGCACGCTGGAGTTTGGCGTCAAGAACCCGTCTTACGTACCCGGCACATGGCTGGTATTCGGCAACTTCACGCTGACGAAGTTGGCAAGAAAAACCTATTACTTCGACAGTAATAACGGCACCGGTACAAACGTATGGAGCACAAAAGAAAACTGGGAGTATCAGGAAAAACGCGCAACGTCCACTCCGACGGAGAAGAACGCAGTGGTGATTGAAAGCAACGTAGAGGTAGCCGGTGAGTTCAAGGTGTATAGCCTGACGGTGGATGCCGGCAAGACAGTAACGATTGATCCTAACGGCGGACTGACCATCGGCGTAGGCGGTGTGAGTCTGGGCGATGGCGCGCAACTGATTTTGAAAGCCGAAACAGAGGGAGCCAATAAAGGCCAGACGGGCTATATCCGCATCTCTCCGGAATACGAAGGCGCAATGCCAAATGCGACGGTTGAGATGTTGCGTCAAGGTTATACCAACGGATCCGTTACATCTGGTAGTTTCAGCATGAGAGGAACTTCAACTTGGCAGTACATCGGAATTCCTGTAGTGAAGGAAGGTAAACTGGTTAAACGAGTAGTTGGCGGATGGATTAATAGTTGGGATGAGACCGCAGGCGCATGGGTAAATACGAAAGGTACTCTCTTGGCAACTCCATTTGCTGGATTTGCAAACTCTCAGAGTGACAATATTGAAGGTGCCTTGAATCCATTTAAGGGTCAATTGATTGACAATGGTACATTCGAAATTCCGCTTACTTATACAGAGGAATCGGCTATGTCCGGTTGGAATCTATTAGCCAATAGCTTTGCAGCTCCTATTGATATTGAAGCAATGTTCAACGATAATAGTGAGGATGATGTAGAGCAAACTGTATATCTATTCAATACTGGCAATACAAGTGATGCGGACGGAGTATCCGGAACCTATACGGTAGTTACAAAAGCTTTAGCGGGAACGACTATAGCAGAGGAAAAATATCAAGGTGTAATTCCTGCTATGCAAGGTTTCTTTGTAAAAGCTAAACGGGATTGCAACTTTACGTTTAATTATACAAATGCGGTTTGGAACGCAACATATGCTGACGGATCGGAGAACACGCCAATGCGTGTGAACCGTCGCAGTGACAATAGCGACAAACAAGTGCTGTCTATCTCTATGGAGGCAAATGGTCAGCGCGACAAAGTACTACTGATAGAACAGGAAGATTATTCCACAGAGTTTGAGAACGGCTATGATGCGCACTATATGCCGGTAGGAGGATTTAACGTCTTTGCCGTAGAGGGCGATGACCATCTGGCTGTTGATGCCACCAATAGTTTAATAGGAACGCGCGTAGGTGTACGCACGGGAGAAGAGACCGCTTATACGCTTGTGTTCAGCCATGTGAACAGCGAAGAGGACATGATGCTTTGGGATACCGAGGCAGAAGAGAAGGTGGAGATCCGCGAGGGCGGTATGTACACGTTCTTCGCCGAGCCGAACAGCGAGATCACGGGACGTTTCGTCATCGTCGAGGCTGAGGTTCCGGAGATCGCTACGGGCATCAGCAATGATGGATTGATGAATGATGAAATGGTGAAAGCCAAGAAGTTCGTGAAGGATGACAAGTTGTTTATCCTCAAGAACGGTGTATTGTACGACGCAACAGGTAAGCGCGTACAATAATTAATCCCCTTGTGACAAGGGTATGTTTAACGAAAAGGTAATTAGTTTGAAAAAGGTACTTTTTATATTAATAGGGATACTATGCGCGTTAAGTGCGGGGGCGGTGAAGTATGGAACGCTGTACAGAGACCCCAGGCGAGGATTCATATATACCATAAGTTCGTCGCATAATTCCGCTGCTTCCGCAGGATTGGCGCCAGCTCCGGTAGTGTCAATGGGGTCGGTATCGCGTGGCGCCGGATCATCAAGATCGCGAGGAGTAAGTTCTACCATGGGCTCGATCAGCGTAGCCATGCCGGTAGCCGTGGCTCCCATGAGCGGTATCCGTACTGCTGCTGCAACTGTATCCGGCGGCGTGACGACTTACGACAAGGCACCCAAGAAACCCAGAGGGGGAGTGAGAACGACCGGGTCGGATACGGCTCCTTCACCGGGGGATGCAGGTTATTGTGATCATTGCCATTACGATTGGGTGTTTGATGAGGACGATGAAGTAGATGGCGGCTATTGGGTCTGTACTGAATGTGGAAAAGAGTTAGGTGAGTGTGATTGTGAAACTTGTAACTGCGTCCCCATCGATCTCAACTGGGGTGCGATGGTGTTCCTAATGCTGCTGGCGGTGGGGTACGGAGTTCGCGCAAAGATGCGCGAAAAGTGCACGATGAAGGAGAATGAAAATCGCGCATGAATGCACGATGCAGCAGCGCGAAAAAGTAAAGACCACAAAGAAACGGGACAGTGACGTCCGTAATGGTCACGATATGGTCACGGGAATGACTGCTATTATTTATGCAAAAAGTGAGTTAAACTCCCGATTTGCATAATTTTTATGAAGTTATGTGCTGCACGCATAGGCTCCTTATTCAACGCAACGGAAATAGGTAATGAGGTAGGAGTGGATGGAGGATAAGGGACGGTGAGAAAAACCGGCATACTATGCCTGACAATGGACGCTGCTTGATGGCGGCGGGGGACGGAGTTCGCGCAAGTATGCGCGAAAAGTGCAAGATGAAGGAGAATGAAAATCGCGCATGAATGCACGATGCAGCTGCGCGAAAAGGTAAAGACCATAAAGAAACGGGATGCTAATCGAGTGCTATTTGAGCTTTCTCGCCCAATTCTTTAAATACGCATACCACTCCTCGGCAGTTTTTGCCACGGGGTGGTTTTCTTTGGTGGCTCCGCAAACGGTGAGATAGAAATGTGCTGTCGCAATTTCTGACCGCTGCGCTGTAAGACCGCTTCCGCTGTATGACCGCTTTGCTGTAAGACCGCTTCCGCTGTATGACCGCTTTGCTGTAAGACCGGCTTTGCCTGTAAGATTGAGCAGGCAGAGGTTGTTCTGCTTGTCGTGGACGAGGGCGCCGGCGTACTCTTTGGGGATAAAGACGGCGAGACCGACGGTCTCCTTGGCGTACTTGGCGGAGTCGTTCACAGGCCAATCCGTGCCCCAGGAAGCGAGCAGAACGCCGTTGGGTAATTGCTCGTAGAACGTGCAATGACCGCCTTCGGCTGTAAGATCGCTTTGCTGTAAGACCGCTTCCGCTGTAAGACCGCCTTCGGCTGTAAGATATCCTTTCGCGGGGATGGTCTGCACGCCGGTGCAGAGGGCAGGTCCCTCCTGACCTCCCCTGAAGGGGAGGGAGTCTCCGAGAGAAGAGCAGAATACATCGCACCGCATGTCGCGGTGACCGGCACGGAGGGTGTATTGGACGGTGAGGTCTATAGGAGAACTAGGAATACTAGGGATACTAGTAATACTAGGTATCTCCCAGCCTTTGACGGCGACCTCGATGGTGGCGGAGTGGCGGGTTTGACGGACAATGCGCTGGGTGCGGGAGGCGATGTTCTCAATATGGGTTTGTTTTTTGCCGTTCCATAACTTGACGGAGCCGACGCCTACCGTACCGGAGACGCGGAGGATGTCATCGCCGTAGCCGGCAGCGAGCAGACTGTCATTGGGGTACCAGTGGCTCTCCGCCAGTTCGAGCTGCGGCGTGCGTTTGCAATAGGGGTCGATGGTCTGTTTCTTGTCAAAATAGATGCGGTACGCCATGAGTTCGGACTCCACGGCTACACCATGATGGTGAAGGGAGTGATAGGTGTCTTCTTTCTCGTCGGTGGAGGTCCACTCGGTGACGGGGTAGCAGTGGCGGGTCTTGCCCTCCGCATGGATCACCGTGTAGCCCGGGCGGAGACTATCCGCCGGAGTACCGATTTTCCAGAATGAGGTTGCTACCCGCGGGGCGCACCCCGCGAGTAGCAAGACCACTACGTTCAAAGTCAAAAGACCGCTAACGCTCAAAGAAGAAAGAGTCTTTTGTCTTTTGTCTTTCGACTTTATACTATTATTTGTTAATCGTGACATTCTCT
>ODAI011436183.1_pt1 | contig 12804 bp, 11 predicted proteins | sample 1539321 | NCBI WGS metagenome assembly ODAI01 (sample SAMN02144231, study PRJEB22623) | gut metagenome | biome: sheep rumen | host: Ovis aries | place: New Zealand | reverse complement strand
GCGGAGATCATCATCGCGGCCGCGGATGTGTCCGAACAGATCTCTACAGCTTCTACGGAAGCTTCCTGTACCGGCAACATGAAGTTTATGCTTAACGGTGCTGTGACGCTGGGAACCATGGACGGCGCCAACGTCGAGATCGTCGAGGAAGTCGGCGAGGAGAACGCGTTTATCTTCGGCCTCTCCTCCCAGCAGGTCATCAACTATGAGAACTACGGCGGCTACGATCCCAAGAAGATCTTCAACGAGGATCAGAATGTCCGCCAGGTACTCGTACAGCTGATCGACGGCACATATTCCCCCGAGGATCCGGACCTGTTCCGCCCTCTGTACGATTCCCTGCTCAACAGACACGGAACCGACCGCGCGGACCGCTATTTCATCCTCGCGGACTTCGAGTCCTACGCGGCAGCGCAGAGAGAGGTGGAAAAGGCTTACAGCGACACCAGGAGATGGGCCCGCATGGCTATGATGAACGTCGCCAACGTCGGCAAGTTCTCTTCAGACAGGACCATCGAGCAGTACGCGCAGGAGATCTGGGGCCTCGAGAAGGTCTATATCCCTGCAAGAAGAGGCAGAAAGCCCAAGACTGTCTGATCAGTATAATATAAGTGCACCATACCGGCCGGTTATATACCCTGAGGAGCTCCGCGCTCCTGAGAGACCAAGTCGTCTTCAGAGTATATGACCGGCCTTCGTGCACCATGCGGATTTCCGGTGCTTTCGCATTCTGCCGGATCAGCCCCGACGCATCCTTGTAGGCAACTTGTGGAGCGATATGCTATAATCATCGTGTTATGACATGCAGCCAAATATCAGCAAATACAGCAGGCAGCCGGCCTGCAGCGGGAGGTCAGTATGAAAATAGTAGTTCTGTGCGGCGGACTCAGCACAGAGAGAAATATTTCCTTTTTGTCAGGAACAAAAGTGTGCAGGGCTCTCAGAGCGAGAGGACACCAGGCAGTCCTGGTGGACCTTTTCATGGGACTGGAGGACGTGACCGAAGATCCGGCCTCGCTGTTTGAGAACCTGCCCGAACTCAAGCCTCTGACTTTTGACGGAACGTCGCCGGACTTAAAGGCCGTGAGAGAATCCAGAAAGTGGAAGAGCCCGTCGCTTTTCGGCAAGGGTGTGCTGGAGATCTGCCGGATGGCGGACATCGTCTTTGTGGCGCTGCACGGCATGAACGGCGAGGACGGCCGCGTACAGGCGACATTTGACATGCTGGGCATTCCCTATACGGGATCCGGATATCTGGGCGCGGCTATGGCTATGGATAAGATGATCACCAAGGAGATGGTCAAGGACAAGGGCGTCAGGACGCCCTCCTGGAAGACCTTCCACGCCGGCGCGATCCTGGATGAGGAGGACGCCGCGAAATCCGCGGAGGCGATCGCGGCCAAGATCGAGGCGCCCTGCGTCATTAAGACGCCCACAGGAGGCTCCTCCGTCGGCGTCTATATCGTCACCAGCCAGGACGGCGTGCGCCCTGCAGTGGAAAAATGTCTGTCTTTTGGCCCGGACATCCTCGTGGAACAGATGATCGAGGGAAGAGAATTCACCTGCGCGGTCCTTCAGGACAGGGCGCTTCCTTCAGTGGAGATCGTCCCCAAGGTCGACTTCTACAATTACGAGAACAAGTACAAGGCGGGCGCCACAGAGGAGATCTGCCCCGGACGCTGTACGCCCGAGGTGGAGCGGCAGATGGGCGAAATGGCGCTGAGGGTCCACAACACGCTGGGCCTGCGCACATATTCCCGCAGTGATTTTATCGTGGACAAATACGACAACGCCTGGTTCCTCGAGGTCAACACCCTGCCCGGCATGACGCCCACGAGTCTCGTGCCGCAGGAGGCGGCCGCAGTGGGGATCTCCTACGAGGAGCTGTGCGAGATCATCGTAAAGGACGGCCTTGAGAGATAACCGTCAAAATATTGCAGAGCCTGCTGCAGGCCCTCAGTACATACATCAGCGAGGAAGACTATGGAAAAGATTTATGTGAAAGAGATTCTTAAGGCGACAGACGGTCAGCTTCTCGGAGACATCGACGCGGAGGAGACCTTTGTGGTAAATGTTCAGACGGACAGCCGGAAGGCGGCGGCGGGAGATCTTTTCGTCGCGATCGTCGGCGAGCGCCTGGACGCGCACCGCTTTGTGCAGAGCGCCATGGAGTCCGGAGCGGAGGGCTGCCTGGTCAGCACAGCGCCGGAGACCATCCCGGAGGGAAAATTCTGCGTTCTGGTGCCTGATACCACGAAAGCCATGGGCGATCTGGCGGCGTATTACAGGCGCAAGCTGGGACTCCCCGTCGTCGCGATCACGGGAAGCGTCGGCAAAACGACCACCAAAGACATGGTGGCCTCTGTCCTCTCATCCAAATACCGCACCCTTAAGACGGCCGGGAACCTTAACAATCACCTCGGTCTTCCGATGACGGTATTTCGCCTCACGGCGGAGGATGAGATCGCGGTGCTTGAGATGGGCATGAACCATCTCGGAGAGATCGACTATCTGGTCCGCGTCGCGCAGCCCGATGTGGCGGTCATCACCAACGTCGGCGACGCCCATATCGGCAATCTGGGCAGCAGGGAAAACATCCTTCGCGCCAAATGCGAGATCTTCCACGGACTCAGGAAGGGCGGCACGGCGGTTCTCAACGGCGACGACGCGCTGCTCGCAACCCTCAAGCCGGGCGCAGACAGAGTGGCCGATCCGGGCACCGGGGAATTCGACGAGATGTATTCCGGAATCGATGCCGGCGGCTTCACCTTCCACTGGGCGGGAGAGTCCGAAAGCTGCGACTACAGAGCGGTCAATATAGAGGATACACTTCCCGATCAAGTGCGCTGCAGCGCGCAGACTCCCTCGGGCACGTTTGTCCTTGAGATCCCGAGCCTTGGAAGACACATGATCTATCCGGCTATGACAGCGGCGGCTGTGGGACAGTATTTTGGCCTGACGGAGGAAGAGATCGCCGACGGCATAGCGAATTTCAAGGCGACCCGCATGCGCATGGACGTCGAGAAGCTAGCGGACGGAGTCGTCCTCTACAACGATACCTACAACGCAAACCCGCAGTCGATGAAAGCGGCGCTGGGTATTCTGGCCAACGCGCCGGCTGCGCACAAGGTCGCGGTGGTGGGCGACATGCTGGAGCTGGAGCCCTTTGCCGAGAGACTTCACCGCGAAGTCGGCGAGTACGCCGCCGAGCTTCCCATTGACACCCTTGTGACAGTGGGCACGCGCGCCGGCTGGCTCGCGGAAGCCGCTCTTGAGCGCGACATGGCGGACGTCCGCCCCTGCCAGGACAAGGAAGAAGCCCGGAAAGTGCTGGCGGAGCTCGTCGGACCGGACACGGCCTTCCTGTTCAAGGCATCGCGCGGCATGGCGCTGGAGGAACTTTGCAGCTTTTGCAGGGAACTGGCGGGAGAGAAGTGACGAACCCGCTCAGATTGTCCTTGGCGTCAGTTGTGCAGCTAGTTTTATAGTTCAAAAGGACACAAAACCGGACTCATTTTCGAGCCCGGTTTTATATTGTCGGGGGCCTTACCTCCTGTACACAACCTCTCCTGCCGTGATGGTGTAGTGGACGACGCCGGGAAGCTTTTGCCCGATGAAGGGGGAGTTGGAGGACCGGGAGGCAAATTCGGAGGGCACGATCCACTCCTCGTCCGGATCGAAGATCACGAGGTCGGCCGGCGCGCCGGGCGCAAGTCTCCCTGCGTCCAGGTGGTAGAAATCGGCAGGATGGCAGGTCAGGCAGGCCAGCATCTGCATCATGGTGAGATGGCCGGGCTGGACAAGATGCCGGATCGCGAGAGAGAGGGCGGTCTCGAGGCCGATCATTCCGCTGGGAGCCTGAACAAAGGGCTTTTCCTTTTCGAAGGCGGCGTGCGGCGCGTGATCGGTGGCGATCAGGTCGATGGTGCCGTCCTGCAGGCCGCGGATGATGGCCATCCGGTCCTCTTCGGTGCGGAGAGGCGGATTGACTTTGGCCAGCGTGCCCTGCGTGAGGATCGCGTCCTCCGTCAGGGAGAAGTGATGAGGGGTGGCCTCCGCATGGATGCAGGGGTGCTTTCTGCGCGCCTGCCGCACATATTCGACGCCCTCCGCAGTGCTGATGTGCTGGATGCAGAGCGGCGCGTCCAGCGAAGCGGCGATCTCTACGTCGCGGGCGATCAGCGTGTATTCCGCCTCGCGGGGAGAGCCCGCAAGGCCCAGGGAGAGAGCGGCTTTGCCGCCGCCGTTGATGCCGTTTTCGGAGATATAGCTCTTGTCCTCCTCGTGGAGGCTGACCGGGAGGTCAAGCTCTTTGGCGAGGCGGAGGGCTTCTTCAAGGACAGTGCTGTCCATGACGGGCAGGCCGTCGTCGGTAAATCCGGCGGCGCCGCAGGCAGCCAGCGAGCGGAGGTCGCCGAGTTCTTTTCCCGCCATGCCCTTCGTCACGTTGGCGCAGCTGTACAGGTGTACGGGAAGAGTGCGGCCTCGCGAAAGGATGTCCTGCAGGACTTGCACGGAATCTACAGGCGGTTTGGTGTTGGCCATCAGGATGATGGAGGTGTATCCGCCTTTTATGGCCGCGCCGGCGCCGCTTTCGAGGTCCTCCTTGTAGGTGAAGCCGGGATCCCGGAAATGGGAATGGGTGTCGATGAGGCCGGGGCAGACGGTCATGCCGCACGCGTCGATGATCTGGGCGCCGGAGGGGGCCATCAGGTGCTTCTCTATTTTGACAAAGCGGCCGTTGTCGATCAGGATATCGCGCCTCCCTTCGGTGTCGGAGGCGGGATCGATCAGGTAACAGTTCTGGATTAAGAGCATATGGTTCTCTCCTCTGTGACGGGTTTGCGCTTCTCCATACAGTATAGCATGTGAGAGGTTTACAGGCACGGTGGCACAATCAGGAAATTCTGGTATAATTAATATGTAATAATATGCGATACAGTATCGCAGTCATAGAAAGGATCATTTTTTATGTGGGTACTACGCGCGCTGATTGCGCTTTTGTTCGCGGCGCTGATCATTCTGATCGATCTGCCGCTGCATCTGATCACCTGGCTGATCGAGAAGGTTTCTCCGGGCTCCTGCACCAATTTCAGGCATGCCTACGCCCGGTTTGCGATGAAAGGGATCTGGTTTCTGGCCGGCGGCAAGGCCACAGTGATCGGCCTTGAGAATGTGCCGACGGACCGCGCCGTTCTGTTTGTCGGAAACCACCGCAGCATTTTTGACATCATCCTGGCGGGCTCTCTGATCACGTACCCGACCGGTTTTGTCGCCAAAAAAGAGCTGCAGGGAAGCCCGATCGCTCTCATTATGGAGGAGATCCACTGTCTGTTTCTGGACCGCGAGGATCCCCGGCAGGGTCTGAAGACGATTCTGACCGCGATCGACTATGTAAAGAGCGGGATTTCCATGTTCATCTTCCCGGAGGGGACGAGGAGCAAGGAGGAGGGAAAGTTCCTTCCCTTCCATGCGGGCAGCTTTAAGATCGCGACCAAAGCCAAGACTGCCGTCGTCCCTGTGACGATCGTCGGCATGGGCGATGTGTTTGAGGATCACTATCCGCGCCTGAAGAGAGCGCCGGTCGTGATCGAGTTTGGGGAGCCGATCGAGACGGCCGATCTGGACAGAAACGGGCAGAAGGAACTTCCGGACAAGGTCAAGGCCCTGATGGAGGAAACCTACCGCCGAAACAGCGAGCTGATCGCGAAACAGTGATATGCGGGAACCGGTCCTTGCGCAAAGAGACCGGACGCCGGCAGTCTATAGGAAGAATGCCATGAAGAAAAAGACTACAATGACTGTTGCGGATATACGCTGTCTTGCAGGCGGGATCTACAGCCTCACGCTGCGGTATCCGGAAGGAGAGGCGCCGGAGGAGGTCAGACCGGGGCAGTTCGCGGGAATTTATCCGCCCGACGCCTCCATGCTGCTGCCCAGACCTATCAGCATCTGCCGTTGGGATCCGGACAGGGGAGAACTTCGGTTCGTCTTCCGCGTGGCAGGCGCGGGGACGGCAGCGCTCTCCTCTTTACAGGCGGGAGAGCAGGTGGATATGCTGGGGATCCTGGGGAACGGCTATGATCTTGCAAAGCTGTCCGGCAGGAGAGTCCTGCTTCTCGGAGGAGGGATCGGGATCCCGCCCATGGCGGAGCTCGCGCACGCGCTCTCCGGGCTGCCGGGAACAGAAGTGACGGCTGCCATGGGATACAGGGACAGCGAGCTTTTCCTGAAGGAGGAATTCTCTGTCTGTGCGGACCTTTTGATCGCCACTGAGGACGGCAGCGCCGGGACCCGGGGGAATGTCCTGGATGCCGTTCGCAGCAAGGGCGTGAAGGCGGACGCCGTGTGTGCCTGCGGGCCTATGCCGATGCTCCGCGCCGTCCGGGAATACGCGCGGGAGCAGGGAATGGACGCTTTCATTTCGCTGGAGGAGAGGATGGCCTGCGGCGTCGGAGCCTGTCTGGGCTGCGTGACGAAGACCACGAAGGTGGACGGCCACTCCCATGTCCGCAATGCGAGGATCTGCACGGAGGGACCGGTATTCGACGCGGAGGAGGTGGAGCTCGGATGATGAAAAAGACGAACGCGGAAAGACCGGATATGTCTGTCAACATTGCCGGCGTGGAGCTGAAAAACCCTGTGATGACAGCGTCGGGGACCTTCGGATCCGGCATGGAATACTCTGAGTTTGTGGACCTGAATCATTTGGGAGCGGTCGTGACCAAGGGCGTCGCCAGCAGACCGTGGGAGGGAAATCCCACGCCGCGGGTCGCGGAGGTCTACGGCGGCATGCTCAACGCGATCGGACTGCAGAATCCCGGAATCGATGTGTTTATCGAGCGGGACCTCGCTTTTTTGGCAAATTATGACACAAAGGTCATCGTAAATGTCTGCGGACACACGGAAGAGGAATATCTGGAAGTCGTGGAGAGGCTCCGCGACCAGCCGGTGGACATGCTGGAGATCAATGTCTCCTGCCCCAATGTCAAGCAGGGGGCGATCCAGTTCGGACAGGATCCTGCGTGCCTTATGGATATCACGCAGAAGATCAAGAGAGCCGCGAAGCAGCCGGTGATCATGAAACTCACGCCCAACGTGACGGACATCGCGGAGATGGCCAGGGCGGCGGAGGCCGGCGGCGCGGACGCGGTCTCCCTGATCAACACGATCACCGGCATGAAGATCGACATAGAGAAGAGAAAATTTGTACTGGCCAACAAGACAGGGGGACTGTCAGGGCCTGCCATCAAACCCGTTGCGGTCAGAATGGTGTGGCAGGCTGCGCAGGCGGTTAAGATCCCGATCATAGGCATGGGCGGGATCGCATCCTATGAGGACGCGGTCGAGTTCATGCTGGCGGGCGCATCGGCGGTAGCGGTCGGTGCAATGAACTTCCATGACCCCTGTCTGACGCAGAAAGTCGTAGACGGCATGGAACAGTATCTGATCAGGCACAACATTAGCACAGCAAGAGAACTGATAGGAGCCGTTTTATGAGAAAAACACAACAGACCGCATATGCCAAGATCAATCTGAGCCTGGACATTCTGGGGCGTATGCAGAACGGTTATCATATAGTAAAAATGGTCATGCAGACGATCGATCTCTCCGACGAACTGATCTTTGAGACGCAGGACAGGGAATGTCCTTACTCCATGGAGATTTCCCTGACGGCGGACAATAAGGAGATCCCGTGCGGGGAAGACAATCTGATCGTCCGCGCAGTGAGACGCATGGAGGCAAAATACCGGATCAGGAAGGACCTTAAGATCACTCTGAAGAAGAGGATCCCCGTGGCGGCGGGTATGGCCGGCGGCAGCACGGATGCGGCAGCGGCGCTTCGCGCGGTAAGAGATCTGTTCGTACCGGATGTCAGTGACGGAGAACTGCAGAAGATCGGCGTCACGCTGGGAGCGGATATCCCCTATTGCGTCACCGGAGGAACGCAGCTCTCCGAGGGCATCGGGGAAGTTCTGACGGTTCTGCCCGACGCGCCTCAGTGCGGGCTTGTGATCTGTAAACCCTCGGTGGGCGTCTCCACCGGAGAAGTCTACAAGAGGTACGACAGTCTCGGGACAGTCCGGCACCCGGATATCGATGGCCAGATCGAGGCGATCAGACGAGGCGACCTCGCGGGAATGGCAGACCGATGCTCTAATGTACTCGAGGAAGTTACCGGCGCGATCTACCCGCAGATCGGACGGATCGAGAGGTTTTTCGAAAAGGAGGGAGCGCTGGTATCCAGAATGTCGGGCAGCGGACCTACCGTTTTCTCTATCTTTACATCAGAGGATCAGGCACAAAGAGCAGCCGCAGCATTTCAGGCCGCTGAAATTGAAAAGGGCTGCGAAGTAGTACCCTGTAGATTCATTTACAGGATCTAGACGGAGGAAATCATGGGAGAAGACAAATTACTGACTGCCGAAATGCCGATGACAGAGGAGCAGCAGTCCATGCCGCTGCGCGAAGCCGTTTTTATGTCCCTGCGCAAGGCGATCCTGACGGGTAAGATCAAGCCGGGAGAAAGGCTGACCGAGGTCAGGCTCGGCAAACTGCTGGGGACCAGCCGGACGCCGATCAGAGAGGCGATCCGCATGCTGGAACTGGAAAAGCTGGTTACGATCGTGCCCGGAAGCGGCGCGAGAGTCTCCCGCATGACGGTCGAGGACCTGCAGGAAGTGATGGAGGTCAGGAGCGCGCTGGAGCAGCTCAGCGCCGGGCTCGCCTGTGAGAGGATCACGGAGGAGGAGAAGACCCGCCTCAGGGAGGCCTGCAATGCTTTTGCCAGGAGCACGCAGTCGGGGGACAGCATAACGATCGCCGACGCGGACGTGGAATTCCATGACGTCATCCTCAAAGCTGCCAAGAATGAGAAGCTGGGCGGGATCCTGGGAGGTCTCGCGGACAATATCTACCGGTACCGGTACGAATTCATCCGGGACGACGACCACTATGAGCACCTGATCCGGGAGCACAGAGAGATTCTGGAAGCAATTCTCGCAGGAGACAGGGAGGACGCTGAGAAGGCGGCCCGCAGCCATATCGCCAGACAGTGGACTTATATCAGGGATCAGCTCCTTGCAGAGAGCGGGGACTAAGCAGTGATGAGAGAAGTATGGCTGACTGTGACGGGAGAGCAGACAGACGCGGAGGGCCGCATCGACAAAAATGCGGTGCACTGCCGGGCTCTGTGTGAAAACAGAGACGGGGCGTACATCTTTTCCTATACGGAGAGAGATCCCGGGAGCGGGGATGTCACAGACTCCCGAATGCTGTTCTCGGAGAATCTGTGCAGGATCGACAGAAACGGCGCGGTCACGACATGCATGCGCTTCGAGCCGCAGAAGGAGGCGGAGTGCCTGTATAAGACGGACCTGGGCACGTTTTCCATAAAACTCTTCACGAAGCGTCTGGCAATGCGCCGCGTGGGGGAGAACTTTCACGCGAGGGTTTCCTACACTCTGTGTTTTCAGGGGGCGGAACCGGTGGAATGCGCCGTTACCATTAAGGCGGAACCGGTATAACGAAGACTATAAAAAGGGGCATGCCGTCAAGCGCAGGTTCGACCTTACGCTTAATGCGACACCCCCTTTTTTGATATCGTAATAATTCAGTTGGGGCAGGATTACTTGACGGGCTTGGCTCCGGCTTTCTCCTGCAGCTTATCCATCTGCTTGCGCCACCAACTCTTCTTGACGTTTGTATCGGGCGTGAGCTTCTGTCCGCGCATGCCCTTAACTTCTACGATGTAGATGCCGCTGACCATGGCCTTGACCTGCTTGTTGATCGGGATGAGATCGAAGACCTTGTCATCCGCGATCAGGTTCATAAATCTTGCGCCTACTTTGGCCTTGACGATCGGAACCTTGGAGCGGCGGGCGTACCAGGGCGTTGCCGCGATCACTTCCTCGGGAAGTCCGGACTCTTTGAGTTTGAGCTTCTTCTTGTCCACAGCCATGATGACGACGGGCTGTTTGTTGGCCTGAATGCGCTCATTCTGTTCCTCCTGCTGCTTCTGCAGGCGTCTTCCCATGAAGTAAAGAAAAACAAGAATGCCGATCAGAATGGCAATTACTACCAGTAAAACGATTGTACCTGTTTTCAAATTAAAACCCTCCTCGCATTACGCTACTAAGCATTTTATCATTGAATGAAGGGCATGGCAACAAGATATCATGGCGGAAAAACGCTGATTTAATATTTTTTTCATGATTCGTTCACAATTGCAGCGGTAAAAAGCTTTTAAGAAGCGTCCGGTTATGATAAACTGTATTAGTTATTCTGATTATTTTTAATTGTACAGGCAGAAAGGCAGAACTGGTTATGAAAAAGAGAGTAATGGCGGCGATGCTGGCCGCAGCTATGATTATGACTATGACCGGATGCGGTGCCGGAACCGGCGCGCAGACCGAATCAGCGACGGCGGCGACTACGCAGGAAGCTTCTGCAGAAGTCGCGGCGGAAGACGAGTGGGCAGCAGATCCCACAGCTTATTTTACGGGAATCACTGCATCGGATTATGTGGATATCCCGGCTGACTACGCGGCTCTTACCGTGGAGGTCGAGCCCGCCTCGGAAGTGACGGATGAGGAAGTGGAGGCGCAGATCGACAGCGTCAGGACTGCCAGACAGGAACTGCAGGAAGTGACGAACAGAAGCACAGTGCAGGACGGCGATACAGTCAACATCGACTACGTCGGCAGGATCGACGGAGAGGAATTCGACGGAGGATCCGCCGAGGGATATGATCTCACGATCGGATCGGGAAGCTTTATCGACGGCTTCGAGAGCGGACTGGTCGGCCACAGAGTGGGCGAGACCGTTACGCTGGAACTGACCTTCCCCGAGGACTACGCGGATTCCACCAAGGCCGGTGTGGACGCCGAGTTCGACGTCACGATCAATTCGATTCAGACATATGTGGTGCCTGCGCTGACCGACGACTTTGTCACGAGCCTGGGGATCACGGATGATTTCGGCAATCCTGTGGCCACCACGGATGGACTTCGCACATATGTGAGAAATTATCTGGTGGAGAGCAATGAGAGCCAGTACACCCAGAGACTGGAAGAGGCGATCAAGAACAGCCTGTATGAGAAGAGCACCTTCAAGAAGGACGTGCCGGAGGCTATGGTGGAGAGAGTCAGCGCCTCGATCGTCCGTGAGCTCACCGCTTATGCGCAGAATTACGACGTGGACCTGCAGACGCTCATGCAGCTGGCATACGGATCGACGGAAGATACCTACGAGCAGGACATCAGGGACATGGCGCTCGAGAGCGTGAAGAAGAATATGATCATCAGAGCGATCGGCGACAAGGAAGGCCTTGTCCTGAGCGACGACGACTATCAGGCGGAGCTGGAGAAGGCCGTCAGCAACAGCGGCTATACATCTACAGGAGATGTGCCCAGAGATGACGTCGAGGCCTACAGAGAGATCCTTGACAGAAACAAGGTCATGGATTTCCTTAAAGGAAAGACAACCGTCGTGGCGCCTGCAGCGGACAGCGCGGAAGGCGGGACCGCAAATACTGCCGAGGAAGCAACGGCACAGTAATATTTTGACAAAAGGAGTGGGGAAATAACAATGAGACAGGATTATAAGCTCGTGACAGTGCGCGGGCTCTACGACAACAAGGAAAGCTATGCAGATCAGACGGTAACCGTGGGCGGATGGATCCGCAACAACCGCGACTCCAAGGCGGTGGGATTCATCGCGCTGGCAGACGGTTCCTGCTTCCAGCCCCTGCAGCTGGTGTACAGCAGGGAACTGGAGAATTTCGCTGAGATCGCGAAGATGAACGTCGGAGCGGCGATCATCGCGACCGGTAAGATCGTGCTGACCCCGAACGCCAAGCAGCCTCTGGAGATGCAGGTGGAGAAGATCGAGCTGGAAGGCGCTTCCACATCCGACTATCCGCTGCAGAAGAAGCGCCACAGCTTCGAGTATCTCAGGACGATACCGCATCTGCGCCCCCGTACCAATACTTTCGCGGCAACCTTCCGCGTCCGTTCCCTGATCGCCTACGCGATCCATTCCTTCTTCATGGAGAGAGGCTTCGTTTATGTGCACTCCCCCATTATCACGGGAAGTGACGCAGAGGGCGCCGGCGAGATGTTCCAGGTGACGACGCTTCCTCTGGACGAGCTGCCGCTCACAGAGGACGGCAAGGTCGACTATAGCAAAGACTTCTTCGGTAAGCCCACGAATCTGACCGTCAGCGGACAGCTTGACGTCGAGACTTTCGCGTACGCCTTCAGAGACGTCTATACCTTCGGTCCCACTTTCCGCGCGGAACAGTCCAACACGCCCCGCCACGCGGCTGAATTCTGGATGATCGAGCCTGAGATGGCCTTTGCGGACCTTCAGGACGACATGGAGAACGCGGAGGCGATGCTCAAGTACGTCATCCGCTATGTCCTTGCCAACGCGCCGGAAGAGATGCAGTTCTTCAACCAGTTCGTGGACAAGGGCCTGATCGAGCGCCTCGAGCATGTGGCCAACTCCGAGTTCGGCCACGTGACCTACACGGAAGCCATCGAGATCCTCGAGAAGAACAACAAGAACTTTGACTTCAAGGTATATTGGGGCTGCGATCTGCAGACAGAGCACGAGAGATACCTCACCGAGGAAGTATTCAAGCGCCCTGTATTCGTGACCGATTATCCCAAGGAGATCAAGGCGTTTTATATGAAGCAGAATCCGGACGGCAAGACTGTCGCGGCTATGGACTGCCTGGTGCCCGGTATCGGCGAGATCATCGGCGGCAGCCAGCGTGAGGATGACCTCGAGAAGCTGGAG
>ODAI010952486.1_pt1 | contig 12804 bp, 4 predicted proteins | sample 1539321 | NCBI WGS metagenome assembly ODAI01 (sample SAMN02144231, study PRJEB22623) | gut metagenome | biome: sheep rumen | host: Ovis aries | place: New Zealand | reverse complement strand
TCCTCCCCGACGCCTTCGTCCTCCCCGAAATCCCGCAGGAGTGGAGGGAATGAGAACAACCGATACAAAACAAGCGCAACAAATAAGGAAACAGAAAATGGGCAACACCATACACTCCCTTACTTCCATTGAGGATATAATGAAACCAAGATCCGCATCATGTGCGGAGAAAACACCCGATCAGCCCAGCGAACCGGAAGCGAAAGGGTTCGTTTATTATGAGCGAGGGTTCCATCTTCATCCGGACGGAACACTTGAAGGTGCGAGTTCGGAAAACACGAGCGAGACCAAAACGCCCGCGAAAGAACTGAAAAGAAATCGGCTATCTCGTCTTTTCGAGGACAACAGTTTCCAACACACTCTTGTTCTGGCTGGAGCAGGAACATCCGCGGCTATCAAAGGAAAAACACGAAAGGGTCTTTGGGAGTCATGCAAAACGGAAATCAACGCCGTGTTGGCTGCTGACACATCCCGTTCATTTCGGGGGACAGAAGATGAAGACATTGAACAGTTTCTTTCCTTTGCGGTTCAGGTTGCAAACATTGATGCGAACAACGAACGTCTCGCATCGGCGATTTCCGCTCTGAAAGCAAAGATTCGAACCGAATGCGACCTGTTCTTTAGTTCGGACAGTCAATCTGTTTGCCACGAAACGCTTCTTCGGAAACTGACGGCAAGAAAGCCGACACTGCCACGTGTCGAAATCTTCACGACGAACTACGACACGCTGTTTGAGCAGGCCGCCAAAACAGCGGGACTCATCACTATTGACGGGTTCTCCTTTTCCGTTCCTCGGATATTCTCGGGAAGTTTTTTTGATCTCGACATCGTGAATCGTGAAAGAACCCGCATCAAAGGAGAAGAAAGTTTTATTCCCAACGTGTTCCATCTCATGAAATTGCATGGCTCCGTTGACTGGGTCAGCAAAAAGGAAGGCGAAATCGAACAGCGCAAACCACAGAAGGGGGAAGAATCTTTGATTGTTTATCCATCATCGGAGAAATACGCCGTTTCCTATGAGCGGCCGTTCTTTGAGATGATGTCACGTTTTCAGACCGCGTTGCGAAAAGACAACGTCCTTCTGATCGTTTTGGGGTTCGGATTCGCGGACAAGCACATCAACCGCGCGATCATTGAAGCGGTCAGGCAGAATCCGGGGTTTCATTTGCTGATCGCCGACTATGGATCCGACTCGCAAGTGATTGATCTTGGAAAATATCAAACCCTATTCGGGAACATCGGAGACAACATTTCGATTGTTTACGCGTCGTTCGAGGAATTCGTCGAAGCACTGCCACTCAACAAACTCTACTCCATTCCGCGAGCGGATTTCATTTCGCTGAAACAACAAGGAGTCGACCATGACCAATCTATTTGATTCAACGCGGTTCTTGGGTTATGTCAACGAGGTTTCGCCAAAAGGTATTCGCATCCATGTTCCGTCCGCGAGACTGCTTTCCCGTTTTCGACATGAAGGGATTCAGTTTCCCGGTGGGAATGTCGGGGAGTTTGCCCTTGCTGAAGGAGATCGTTTCGGGTTCCTGGTCCGAATTCTTTCCTTGAAATTGCCCGACAGCGAAAGAAAGGCATTGTCGGAAAAAGCCGTATGCGAAGATGATACCACGTTCCACCCCGTTGCAGATGCGGAAATCCTGTTTTCGTTTGCGGGAACACATCCCGACAAAGTTGAACGGACAATCTCTCGTTTTCCCGAAATCGGCGCCAAAGTTTACTCTTGTCCCGCTTTGGTTCTGAACGATCTTCTTAACCATGCGACAGATGTCCTTGATAACTCGCCTGTGACGGCCCTTGGAAGCCTGACGGTCAACGGGTTGGAATGTCCGGTTCCACTTGACTCCGTCTTTGGGCGACACTGTGCCATTGTCGGGACGACGGGAAGCGGAAAGAGTTGGACTGTCGCCCGGTTGTTGCAAGCATTGATATCGAAGACAGCCAACAAAGTTGTTCTTCTGGACCCAACGGGAGAGTACTCGTCATTGGATCAAAACAAGGCGGTCTTATCATTTCAAGTTGGCGTCAACTGCCACTTTCCTTATGAAAGTCTTCATGTGTCGGATTTGTTTTATCTGTTGCGTCCGACCGCTCAATCGCAACGCCCCGTTTTACTGGAAGCTATTCGATCACTAAAAACCGTACGTATCGCACTTTCAAAAAAGGATCCTTTAATATGCGGTCAGATCGAAAATGAGTGCCTAAAAAAAGTTGGGTTTTCCAAAAGACATGTTAGGAACTTCCAGTATACATATGAGAAAGAACTGGATGAAGACAATTGCGCATTCAACTTCAAAAGACTCAGTGCTCAAATCCGTTACGAATGCGTCAAATCACCCAACAATCCAAACGAATGGGAAGTGTTTGATCCGAAGATGTATGATTTCCAAACGGCAATGGTTTTCCGGATACGATCTTTGTTGGCAACAAAAAGTTACAATGATGTTCTTCGTCTGTCGGGTAATTCGGATGGAAAGTCCTCGTCCATCCCAGACATCATTAATAGTTTTTTGGAAGACTCACAAAGGTCTGTCGTTCGTTTGGATTTCTCAGCCGTTTCTTCATCTTTTAACATTCGCGAACTCGTAGCCAATGCCATTGCCAACTATCTTTACGAAAAAGCCAAGGATGAAGTTTTTATGGAAAAACCTATTATCGTCTTCGTTGATGAAGCCCATCTATTCTTGAACAAACGACTAATTGACGCTGACCAGTCAATTCTTCCTCTCGATGCGTTTGATCTCATTGCCAAGGAGTGCAGAAAGTACGGTTTGTTCTTGTGCCTATCCACACAAATGCCACGCGACATTCCCGTCGGAACATTGAGCCAGATGGGATCCTTCATTGTCCATCGCCTGATCAATGATCAAGACAGAAAAGTCGTAGAGGCCGCCTGTTCTTCTGCATCATACTCGTCGTTGGCATATCTACCGACTTTGGGGCCGGGCGAAGCGCTTGTCACCGGAGTTGACTTTCCGATGCCGTTGCTTTTGAAGATTGACAGGCCAAGAATACCTCCAAAATCCGACACACCCAAACTCCTTGGGAAAAGCATGCCGGAATGAGTTTCGGCACAACGATCAATATAGCCCTTTGGTCGGCGAGAACAAGACATATCGATAACATGTCTCATCTTCATCCCGGCTTGGATAATCGTATCGATATGTGATCTTGTACCTTGTCATCGCCAGTTCAATGATAAGTTCGGAGCGATATCTATTGCAAAGATCGATCAAGAAATCGCTTGTGGCTTCCAGTACGCGGCCTCCGGCACCCGACTGTTCGTCCCGGCCAAACGAACCATTGCTCCAGTACCAAGAAACAAGTGCCGGGCTTCCATCTTGACGCAATACCGAAATGTAATCGTTTCCGTCCTTTAGTTGCAGTTCCTTATAGATTGTCTGGGCAACATTGAATCGGATAAGGTGCAAACCCCCTGCGGCCGGATCCTTCTCATCCAAATAGTTGCACGGATACCTATGCTCAGATTCGAACAACCCGCGCCAATCATACTCTCCATGGTTGCGCCAGTCATTGTCTTTTCTGTCAAAAAAAGTTGGCAATGCCAAACTCATCGGATCCTTCAATCGACGCAGATCCTCACGTGTTGACACCGCGTTTCTCTGCGAAACGAGCGCGCAACTCAATGAACACACGAACATTTTTATCCCGTCCCCAACTTGCCAATGTCCATCGATAAGAATTCTGTCTGTTTGGCCGGACATCTGTAGTATTCGTTTGAGGTCGACTTCTTGTAGCGAACCCACATCAATCATGCTTCGCAATTCACACTCCCCCGCCGGCATATTGCCTCGCACGTCCGATTGCCATGTGCTCAAATCCGGGGCAAACAAAGGAAGTAAACGATCCATCCACGCACTAAAACGATCCGCAACATTGCCCGAGCGTTTGAAGACCGGTTGGCACTTTAACAGCTTGCCGGCCAACACCATTAACGAATGATACGACAGATAAAAATTATAGTCACTTATGTCTGGCATGTTTGAATCAGAAACACGGGTGGAACGAGCGCTATAAAACTGATCGTTTCGGGGGTCTTGATCTCTTCGCAGGGGCCACTTTCCATTCCACAAAGACGACGCGGCCCATCGTAAAAGCGTGGGACAATCATCGTTCTGCAATCCAAAAACACTTGCGAGCGAATGTAGCCAATATTTCTCAAAGTCATATTGCATTGGAAACCATCCGCCCTGAGTAATCACAGCCTTGATGTCTGGATTCAAAACGGTCTGATGATCCAAGGAATAGCCAACAACACTTTTGATTGTTATATCATCAATCGGATTAATTCCGCGAAGCTTATTTGAGGAAACGCCGGTTTCTACGAGAGCCCGCCACCCACAGTATCTTATGAGGACATGGTCCTCCCCATGCAAATAGTTAACTAGTTCGGATATGTTTTTACGAATCGCAGGGGCAATTTGTTTGGACACCTTGGCAAGGGCGAGTAAGAAATGCATCCGTGAAAAGTAGACATATGTGGGCAAATTCTTTGCAACACATGGAGCAAAGTCGGATCGTGAAAGGCACTTGACATAGCCAGAGACATTCTCATCCGGCGCACGTAGCAGTTCATTGACAACGCAATGCGTAGCCATCCAACGGATTTTGACGTCTGGATCTCCCATCGCCGTCCAGAGAACATCCTTTGTTATTTCTTCGAAGGGCTTGTCCGGCCATATCGAAGGAGTCCATTCGCCATCGCCGAATCCAGAATCCATCCCATCGGCAACGCGTTGCAATGCATGTCCAAACACATCCACCACCTCTTCGTTCGTCAAGAGGCTTAGGCCCGTCTTGACAATCTGGAAATAGCTCTCGCTTCCCAACGAAAAGACATTGGACATGCACGATAAGAATTCCTCCGTTACCATTTGTCTGATTCCAAACTCGTCGGCACAAGACAACAATCCGCCGACATATGTGTCCTCCCCCTTTGTGACATATCGAGCAACCAACCGTTTCAAAACCCTCGGCATTGCTTCTTGGACCCCTGGTTTTTTCCGCCAATTATCCGGTAACTGTGCCAACAGATTGTTGATGGTAAACTGGTCGATTCGTGTGTCCGTGGCTAGTTGTTTCAAAATGTCGCAAGCATGAAGATTCTGGATTTTCGAAAAAAAGGTCTCGCATTTACGCCCAGAATCCCAGATTCCTTGCAAGCGTGTCAGCGTGGTATATGCCCAATTCTGATCCTTTCCATCGAAATCAACTACCGCATCCCCATCGTCACGTGGGTTCTCGACATTGACCAAAGAATTCGAATGATGCTCCGTTTGCGGCTGTACCCATGTCGGAATCTGGACGTTAAGTTGTTCGGCCAAGTGCTGTAACGACTCCATTTCACGATTAGAACAGCCGGTTTTTCCATAGACCATCAAGAAATAATCAAATGCCTTCTTCTTGAATTCTCGTGAACTTTCCATTCCAGCAACCACATTGGCAATTGCCCGGCTATCCCCGCAATCGTCAAACGACCGGAAAGACCACGCCTCTTCGATCGTCATTGCTCCTTTCTTCAGCAAGTCCTCCAATACCCAATTCAAATCGTAGCAAAAGGATCCCAAGCCCCTATCGCGCCATCGGCTGTATGTTGCCCAGGCATATGCCGGATCAAAGTCCGCCAGAATCGAAAACACTTCACTCCGGTTATAATACTTGTCCCGACAGACGCATTTCCTAACATACTCTCCGCACCGTGTAAATTCATACACAAGCTTGCGCGGAACACAATCACGGATGTCTGGCTGGGACAACCGACGCGCAATTGCCGTCACGGCGTTCCATCGAGGCAACAACTCGTCTCCGCACTTCGACAAAACATCCAACGCGTCGGAATAATACACGCGGGCATCATTGGGATCATACGGATAGTAGGCCTTTGCCGCCTGGATATATAAATCGGAAAGCTCGTCGGGGGATGTTTCCGGATCTTTTCTGCACAGTTCAAAGCAATCCCTTCCGCGTGAAAGGCAAACGTCTCCCGTCTTCGGATGTCCGCGTCTGAACAACTGCCGTGCCAATGCAAACAACTCAGCCGCCGAAACCAACCCAACTCTTGCATTTTGATTAACAAACTCAAACAGGCAATTCTCATCCTTTGCGGCTGCAATCGAAAGCCAAGACACCAAATCGATGAACAATCGTCTTTTGTCCTGATGGAACAACCGATAGTCATTCAACAAAGGGGTGGCGTCCTTTAGAGTCAAAGCCATGCTCGTTTGGTCGGAAGTCAGATAAGATTCAATCATTCGGACATAGATGGGAAGAAGTAAATCAAAGCGATTCTGCGCCTGCCTTAGCTCATAATCGGGGATGCCTTCACGTTCCGCCTTAATCGCTCTCAATATGTCCGATACAGAACAAATCTTGCCTTGCCCGATAGTTGCCAAGACGTAGAAGGGCAAGGCGTCATTGGAATCGAATGGGATTTCATGAGTGCGAAAACGAGCAAAGGGCAAAACCGCCTTCTCAAGTAATTTGGAAGCAGTGCGACGACCTTCCTTCTGTCGAGCGATCCAGACGGCGAATCGCGCGATAGACAAACGAACAGGAGTTGCAGAATTCCTCCATCGGGCATCGTTATCCGGAAGCGTCTGCACCAGGCGGACAATCGTCCGCCAGCCGGGAATCTCGACCCTCTCCCCGTAGTCTAACGCTTCGCCCAGAAGACCCAGCAAGATGAAAACATCCTTTGATGAACGCAACATTCCCTCGACGAGCTCTTTCTCGCCAAGCGAAACACAATCATCGGCCAAGCATCTAGCTGCACGATACCGTGTTTCCTCCCAGTTCCATCTTCTGATCTCGTTGACGGCAGCCAGAGGACCTTCGGTGCGTAGGCAGGCACGACCGAAAAGGCTTGCCTCGTACGAATAATCACTGTACAGCGGATGAGGTCTTTTTTCCGCTTCTGCCTGTACTTGATCAAGATGAAGAAGCAACCACCGCAATGCGGATTCTATATGTATCCTCGCCTCATTTCGTGTGTCGTCAAGCGACGACAACAGCACGCCCGTACATAGGTTTTCAGAACCAGGCCAGTTCAGCTTAACCTGTCGGGTTGCTGCCAGTTCCGATACCGTTTCCTTCGGCAAAACGCGACTCGCAAACACCAAGTCGCGTCGTAGAGTCTCATTCCTTCTTCCAGACTCGGAAACCATGTCACCCGCCAACAATGACAACCGCATGGCGGCAGCGTATTTCTTTGAGCGGATCATTGCGCTTACGGCGAAGCGCAATCGTTCCAGCTTTAACTGCTTTTTCTCCGCAACGTGTATGTTGTTCGGCAGCGACTCGTCGGATTCTGCCAACGCCTCCAGCTTGTCGTACGCCTTGGCGCGCAAAAACAGTTCGGGTAATGAACGAGCAACATAGACGAATCGAACCGACAACGGCGAAATCAGATCAATCACTTCCTGAAGGTCGTCCGGGCCTTCGCCGAATCGATTCTTGAACCAAGTTTCCGTCGGTTCGTCTCTAAAATGGACATGCTCCTGGCTGTGCCATAAAGGACGCTCCCAGTCGGAGATAAAACTCAAGATGAATTCTTCCGTAACCTTTGCGGCGGTACTCAACACCTTGATCGGCACGTTTGGCGGCAAAAGAACAAGACAGCGGCAGAGCCGAACCAGATTCTTCCGTTCCGCTTTCGAATACCGTTTTTGCGTCGCATCAAACTTGGTCGATAGATATGAATCATAATCCTTTAGAGGCGCAAAGGAAACCGCATCCGCCACATCCTTTAGCGACATGCAATCCGCCAGAATGCCGGCAACGATTCTGGGCAGTCCCGATGTTCGGACGAACAGATCGTTGGCTAGGGCCGCGGTGGCATCGGAGAACTTCTTCCGCAAGACCGCTTCCACCTCCTGCGGCGCAAATGGCACTAGTTCGATATCCTCGCTATCTCGGTCCGGCCAGAAGTCATTCATCCGTTCCGTTCGCGCGGAGAGCACGACAGTGCACCCATCTATCGGCGACGAATCCAGAACGAAATCCACAAAGCAAGACTCCTGCGTTGCAGCGGCTATCATATGCGAATTGTCCGCCGCATCGACAAACAGATAAAGCCGTGCGTCCGCGTTGTTCTGGCGCAACCGTGCGACCGCGCACTTAACACGGGCGCCCCACGCTTCAAAAACGGATTGGGGAGACATCCCATTGTCCACCACGAGAGGCTCGCACAATGCCATTGCCGCCAGTTCGTTGGCAATCTGAACGCAAGCCTTTTCGGGAGCGTGCCGGTATTGCAATCTGTTGGAATACTCGCCAGCCGCAAAGCAATCGAACAGTATCGCGGCCGAGCCCGGTGGAGTGTCCCGTGCCAACATTCGCAAGGTCACTGTCTTCCCCACGCCGCCCGGCGCATGAATGAATACATTCCTTTGGGCGTTTAACACCTTGGAACGAACGTCCTTGTACCCTGCCGTCTCAACCCAGTCCTCTTTGGGGCCAAACTTCGCGCGAGCGGGATAAAACGCATCCCTTGAGGTTATCCCCTTGCAGAAATATGACAATACGTCTTCTTGAGCAATAACTCCATCGCTTTTTGGCTGAGCCTTGCAGGCAACCATATCGACCAGGGCCTGCATCGACACTAGCGTCGGGATTCCCGCCGTGTAAGTTGCCGCTTGGCTGCGCAGATTCTGAAACTGCGCTTCCAAATCCTCCTCCACATCCCGAAACTCGAGAAGCTGGCAGAACCGCTTTAGCGCGCCTTCTTGAAGCTTGACACTGCGATAGAATGAATTCGCCGTTCGGCCTTTTGCCCTTTCTCCTTTTGCAATCGTTTCAACGCAGGACTTCAGTTCGTTCGACACGCCGCGATTGGAAACGATCGCATAGTGCAGTTTTTGCCGTCGTCCTTTCGCGAACTGATAATTCTCGGCGAAACCGACAATCGTTTTCTTGAGTTCCGAAAAACCAAAAGGCTCGCGCACTCGTGCGACGGAATACTTGAATTGATACATGATCCTGTCAAAGGCGCTTCCGGCACGATACACCTCCGTCATGTCAAGCGAGTACTCGCCATCTGCACCGGATGTATCGTCTCCCTCGATCACAATCCTCTCAAGTTCGGGTTCCGGATGAAGCAACAGCAACGACCGCTTCGCCGCCCAGCAATAATGAAACCGGTCGCCGGCGCGCGAAGCGCGCACCAATGGATTTGAGGGCGACGGCCTGGAGACACTGGGCATAGCAATATTTTCCTCGATTTATTTGATGTTGTTTCGCTCTCCCGCCTCGTTTTGCAGCGTTTCTTACTCCGTGGTGTAGAGAGTCACTGCGCCTCACGCTCGATGGTAGCAATCGCCTTTTCTTCCCCTTGCTCGATGGCCGTTTCGACGGCGCGCTTGGCGAGGTCGAGGAGGCGCTTGGATTCGGCTCGGAGGGCGAAACTCGACTGGACCTTGGCCGCAAGGTCGCGCTGTCGGGGGAGTGGTAGGAGCGGGATTCGGACGCGCTCGATCTCGGACTGCTTCCAATGCTGGATGATAGAGCCGCCCGCGTCGCGCTCGGCCTGCAAGCGCACGATCTTGGAGTTGAGCACGAGCGTCAAGTAGTCGGGCAACACGGCTTCGTCCTTCACCGTCAGATGGAGGATGCCGCTTGACGTGACGACGTCCAAATCGTCTTCGACCTTGTAGGCGATCCCGACGCTTCCGTCCTTGGAAAGAAGGATCGTGTCCTTCCTGGGGCGTGGACTGTCCGCGCAAATGTCCGGGGAGATATGTATCTCGGGCGGCGTGATTCCCATTTCCGTGAAATCGGCGATTCGCACGAACGGAACACCCTTGTTGGCATAGGCGTCGCTCCCTGGCTCGATTGACCGTTGGATGTCTACCAAACCCGTATTCCCGCCAAGCGGACAAGTTGTACATTTGTCGAGCAAGGCGAATAGTTCGTCGTATTTCGGTTGGAAGTATTCGGCGTCGAAACGGCCCGCCGAGATGAAATCCGAGTACTGCTTAACACTTACCGATTGGGTCGTCGGCGCCCAACCGGAGAAACTTAGTTCAGAAAGCAACGCCTTTTCGGACTCTAGGTATTGCGTTGCAGCTTTCCGCTCGCAGTCAACAAACTGATAGACCAATTCTCTAATCCTGGCTTGAAACTCTATTGATGGTTTGAAAACCAGAATCCGTTTCACTCGCTCCAAAGTCAACTGGTACTGTATCGTCAATTCTCGCTGTCGCATCAACTGCGAAAACCCATACTTCGATCGCAAGAATGCAAGCAGATAGTAAGGATCAATCCCATGAATCTTGGCAATGCCCATCACGGTACGCGACAATGCAACGCTGTCATGTTCATGGACAATGCTCGCATAGCACGGCGACCCCACTTTGGTTATCACGATTTCGCCACGGTTCAGCGAACTAACGCCTTTGTTGTTCGCAACAAAGGCGGATGGAATCCGTTCGAAGAGATTGTCTTGCCGATGAGTAACCACCGGGTATGAAATACAATCAACGCACCGAATAAAGGGCACATCGCCCACACTATACAGTTCTGTTGCAGCTGGATAGAAGGCACTTGCAACAAATTCTCCAAACGCTCTCAGTTCATCACTTCCGCGCTTTTTGAGCATTGTCGCAATGGCCAAATCCTGTTTGCTAAAGTATTCGGCATCGAATCTGTCGCCAAGGTCAATATCCGAAAGCCTAACTTCGCTGATCTCCAACCCCTTCAACAATTCGCCGTAGCGAGCCTTGTCGAAGGGGCTCATCGAAAAAAAGTGAGTTTCTCCTTTGCGGCGTACTGCGCGAACGCCTCGGCGATGCCGTCGGGCGTCAATTGTTCGAGGCGGTTGGTTTTCTTCTTTTCGTCCCAGACGTAGTTGTAGGTGGCGAAGAGGTCGTGGTAGACGATGGGGTGGCCGTACTGGTCGAGAAGGGCGAGCTTGGGATCCGTGGTCGTGCCGGACTTGTCAGCCGTCCAGTAGATCTTGTCGCCGCGGGAGTTCTTGCCCTCCCGGCGCTGGGTCGCGAAGAAGATCGGATAGTCGTCGCGACGCGGGTTGTAGTTGGGCTGGTTCTTGTCGTTCTGCCACTTTTGCACGAAAAGGACGCTCGTCTTGGTGCCGGTGTGCGGCTTGAAGGTGTTGCCGTCGAGACCCACGACGGCGAGAATCCGGCAGCGCTTGGCGATGTATTCGCGGATCTCGCGGTCGGTCGAGTTGTTGAAACGGCCCTGGGGAAGGACGATGGCCATGCGACCGCCGGCGCCGAGGAAGTTGATGTTGCGCTCGATGAAGAGGATGTCGCGGCTGACGCTCTTCTGGGGCTTGCCGTTCTTCGTGCCGAGTTCGTAGCGCGAAAGGAGCTGGCCTTCCTTGATTTCGCCGGCGAAGGGCGGATTGGCCATGACGATGTCGAATTCGAAATAGATGTGTTCGCCGTTCGGAATCTCGATCTTGCGGAGCTTCTTCCAGCCTTCGTTGTAGGTGTCGATCCAGGCCTGATCCTTCGTGACGGTGTTCCAGCGGCCGTAGTCCAGCGTGTTGAGATGCAGGACGTTCGTATGTCCGTCGCCCGCGATGAGGTTCAGGGTGCGGGCCACGCGGACGGTCTTTTCGTCGAAGTCGATGGCAAAGACCTTGTCGCGGACATAGTCGGTCTCCTTCTTGCCCTTGGGGGCCGCCGTGAAGAGGTGGCTGACCTTCTTGTTCGCGTCGAGCTGCATCTGCCGCCAGACGTGGAAGATGGTGTGGACGGGGAAGCCCGACGAGCCGGCGGCGGTGTCGATCATCGTTTCCGTCGGCTTGGGGTTGAGCATGCGCACGCACATGTCGATGACGTAGCGCGGCGTAAAATACTGCCCCTTCTCGCCCTTGGACGACTTGCTCATCAGGTATTCGAAGGCGTCGTCGACGACATCGAGGTTGGAATTGAAGAGCTTGACCGTTTCGAGGGAGGAGACGCAGATGGAAAGGTGGGGCGGCGTCAGGGCGACCTTGGCGTCGTCGGGAAAGACGCCGGGCCATTTGTCGCACGCCTCCTTGAAGAGCGCTTCGATCTTCTTCTTGAGTTCGATGTCGCTCTGGCCGGAGTTTCGGAACCGGAGGTTGTAGTCTGCGTCCTCCGCCCCGGACTTCTCGTCGTAGAGCTTGGTGAAGATGAGTTTGAAGACCTCCTCGAAGACGTCGACGCCGGCGTTGGCGAGTACTTCGTCCTCCATTTCAAGAACGAGGTCCTTGAGCGACTTGCCGGTTTTCGTCAACTTGTCCTCGCGGATGAGGTCGGCGAGCGTGAAGGGCTTGTTGAGAATTTCGGCAAGCGTTTGGTCGGCGCGCGGGATGCCAGGGATGTCCTCGAAGAAATTGGGGGTCTTGCGCTGGTGGTAGGTAATCGATTCGCCGTTCGTCCAGACCGCCATCGTCGCGCCTGTCGCGAGGGTGTAGCTCTTCAGTTGCTCGCGGCCATCCTTGGCATTCGGCTTCTTCGTCTCGACGATGATGTAGGGAACGTTCAGATCGTCCTTGTCGCGCACGACGATGTCGGCCCGCTTCGCCTCGCGCCCGAAGAACACGGGAAACTCGAACGCAAGACGCGAAAGCGGATAGCCGTACCGGTTGACGAGACGATGGGCGAAGAGCTGGCGCACGACCTCCTCGGGCGTAAGGCGGATGTCCTTTTCGCGAACGAGGCACTTGACGGCATACTCTTTGCCTTTCTTCGTGTTCCGTTGAAACACGCGTTCGTCGAGCCACTTGATCTCGTCAGGCGAGAACAGCTTGAGGCCGTGGGTGTTCGATTGTCCAAAAAT
>ODAI014237038.1_pt1 | contig 12805 bp, 10 predicted proteins | sample 1539321 | NCBI WGS metagenome assembly ODAI01 (sample SAMN02144231, study PRJEB22623) | gut metagenome | biome: sheep rumen | host: Ovis aries | place: New Zealand | reverse complement strand
GGTGTTGTTGTTCCCGTCAACGAAGGTCGTATGGATCTCGTGCACGTCGATCGAAAGGACGTTGTTTTTATACCACCAGTGTCCGTTGTCAAAATCGAGCTCGTATTCCTCGCCGTCTCCGTCAAGATAATATATGTCGTCCGGATCCGGCGTCGGTTCGGGCGTCGGTTCCGGCGTCGGTTCCGGCGTCACCACAACAGGATGCTCATTGGTAAAGGAAACATACAGATAGAAGGTTTCACTGATCATCTGATCCGGGGATGTCATCACGATCTCGATCCGCGGAGAAATCTGGGTGTTCAGCGTATCCCCCGCATCCATAAAAGTCAGATCAAACGGCATCTCAACAGGATTGTAAAACTCGGCCATCGGATCAGTTTTGATCCCGAAAACCCATCCTTCATGATGCTCGAAAGCAAGGGCCAGCGTCACCGGAGCAGATGGCGCGCCGGTCTGGAAAAATGCGAAGAAACTGCCCGGCTCCTCCTCCAGCGGAACAGCAGCTGCAGTCTGCGGATTACCTTCCGGATCCGTCCAGTTAATGCTGATCAGAAGATTCCGCCAGTCTGCCGGCGGTTCTGCCAGCGACAGCGGCATGGCGGCCAGAATCATCAGGGCTGCCAGCAGGAAAGCGATTCGTTTCTTCCATTTCTTTGTGTTCGTCATGTGCATCTCCGTCCTTCCGGATTATTTGCAACGCGATGAAATTCATTTTACTGCCATTCCGGATAGGTGTCAATCAAAGCCCCTCTCCGGAAGGAGTTGATTTCGCCGCTGTCGAATAAAAAACGGGCTTCGGAATAATGAACGAATGCCGGATCTCTTTCATTCCCGGAAAGGCGGTTTTTTCATGTTCAACTTCGGCTGGACCCGGTTCCTCGCCGGCGGCGGCAGGAATGTGCAGTCGCCCGCAGGCTACTTTTGTTCCCTTCCGGTTCTGGAAACCGGTCGCCTGCTGCTGCGTCCTGTCTGCCGAAAAGACGCGGAGGATATCTTTTCCTATGCGTCTGATCCGGAAGTGGCCCGTTATGTTCTTTGGGAACCGCATCGTTCTCTTTCTGAGACCCGCGCTTATATCCGCTCCATCCGGAGCCTGTACCGCCAGGGGCTTCCTTCTTCCTGGGCCGTTGTCCTCCGGGACTCCGGCCGGGTAATCGGCACCATCGGATTCATGTGGTACTCAGATATCAATGCGGCTGCGGAAGTCGGCTACAGCTTCTCCCGTTCAGAATGGAACCGCGGCTACGCCACGGAAGCGCTGAATGCGGTGATCCGTTCCGCCTTTTCCTCTCTTCCCCTCAATCGTCTGGAGGCGCAGCACGATCTCCGCAATCCCGCCAGCGGCAGAGTCATGGTCAAGTGCGGAATGGCCCGGGAAGGGATCCTGCGCCAGCGGATCCTGAACAAGGGCGAATATATAGATGTTGTTCTTTATGCGATTCTTCGCTGCGACCTTGAAAAACACTTCCGGAAATAATATAATATTATGTTGCGCACAGACACATGTGCCTATGTCCGCCGCTGACTGAAGAAGGAGGAGGAAACCGCCATGAACGAATATCGCGGAAAGCATGCGCCTTCCGCTCCCTGGCCCGTCGCCTCCACGGCCACCGTACCGGTCCGCCGCTCCCGCCATCTTCAGAAAAACAGGCGTAAAAGGATCCGGATCATTCTGGCGCTGATCATTCTTCTCGCGGTAATCATCTACCCCTTCATCGAAGCCAGGATCCTTACCACGGAAAAAGCATACCTCCGGGCGGAGGATCTTCCTGCGGATGCCAATCATCTGAAAATTGTCTACCTGAGTGACATTCACTGGGGTTTCTGGTATTCAGACGGGGATCTGAGCCATCTTGTTTCAAAGATCAATGCGCTTCGTCCGGATCTTGTGCTTTTCGGAGGGGATTATGCGACAGACCATGAAAGCGCTCTTCGTTTCTTCCGGACGCTTCAGGCCATGCCGAAAATCCATGCCAGATACGGGATCTTCGGCGTTCCGGGAGAAACGGACTGCGGAGAGGACGCACAGGATCGCACGCTGCTTTCCGAAGCCATGTCCAACGCCGGGATCACGCCCCTGTTCAACCGGGTTGAATCGGTCCCGGTCGGTTCCGGCCGGATCTGCGTTGCCGGAATCGATGATATTCTCGGCGGCCATCCCGATCTGAATACAGTTGCTTCTGCCGTTTCATCGTCAGATTATGTCATCTTCCTGGCCCATAATCCTTCCGTTATTCCGGATGCGCAGCTGACCAGGAACGCTGAAGGCAGCCTCAGCTGGTTTGATCTCGGTCTCTTCGGTCATACCCACGGCGGACAGATGCAATTCTTTTCCAGCCTGCTGGGGATTGCGGAGGATGTGCCGGACCGGTACCGTTCCGGCTGGTTCACGGAAAACCGGGTGGGCCTTCTGGTTTCCAGGGGCGTCGGTACTTCCGTCTTCCCCTGCCGCCTGTTCTGCCCGCCTCAGATTCACCTGATCGAAGTTACCGTATACTGATGAATGATTTTTGACGGAGGACCCTTTTGCATGCCCAACGATGAGCAGATTCTTCTGCAGGATGTCTCCTTTACTTATGACGAAGCTCCCTCTCCGGCGCTGGATCATATCTCTGCCTCCATCCGGCAGGGCGAATTTGTCGCGGTTCTCGGACATAATGGCTCAGGCAAATCCACTATGGCAAAACTGATTAACGCGCTTTATACCCCGTCTGAGGGGAACGTTGTTGTCTGCAGCTATAACACCCGGGATGAAAAGCTGGTCTGGGAAATCCGCCGCCGCGCCGGTATGATTTTCCAGAATCCGGATAATCAGATTGTTGCAACCGTGGTCAAGGAGGATGTGGCCTTCGGCCTTGAAAACCTGGGCGTTCCGACGGAAGAAATGATTCCCCGGATCGAGCAGGCGCTTTCCGCGGTGCGAATGAATAAATACGCGGATTCTGCTCCTCACACCCTTTCCGGCGGCCAGAAGCAGCGGGTCGCCATTGCCGGCGTCCTGGCCATGCAGCCCTCCGTCATCATTGCCGATGAAGCCACGGCCATGCTGGATCCCTCCGGCCGCAGGGAGGTTCTGGAAACCGTTCGGATGCTGAACCGTTCCAAGGGGATCACTGTGCTGTGGATTACCCATTTCATGGAGGAAGCTGCTCTGGCAGACCGGGTTCTGGTTATAACGGACGGGCAGATCCGTCTGGAAGGAACGCCGGCCGAAGTATTTGATCATGTGGAGGAAATGCAGGAAATGCATCTGGATGTGCCGCCCATGACAGCGCTGGCCAACACCCTCCGCCGGGAGGGCATGCCCCTTTCGAAAGGGATTCTGACGGTCGAAGATATGGTGAAGGAGGTTGAAAAGGCTTTATGTCCATCGAAGTCCGCCACCTGACCCATACCTATTCCGAGGACAGTGCGATGAGAACCGTAGCACTGGATGATGTTTCCCTGACGATTGAGGACGGGGAATTCATCGGGATCATCGGCCATACCGGTTCCGGCAAATCCACGCTGGTGCAGCATCTCAACGGCTTGCTGAAGCCGTCCTCCGGCCAGATTCTCGTGGACGGTGAGGATCTCAACGGGGAGCACGTCAACCGCCGCGCATTGCGTCAGCGAATCGGCCTTGTCTTTCAGTACCCGGAATATCAGCTCTTCGAGGAAACGGTTTCCAGGGATATCGCTTTCGGCCCGAAAAACCAGGGACTCACAAAAGAAGAAATTGATGCCCGCGTCCGCTATGCCATGGATTGCGTTCACCTGGATTATGACCGTTATGCGGAAAAAAGTCCTTTCGAGCTCTCCGGGGGCCAGATGCGCCGGGTCGCGATTGCCGGAGTGCTTGCCATGCGTCCCTCCGTGCTGATTCTGGACGAGCCGACTGCCGGCCTGGATCCCCGGGGACGGGACCGGATCCTGACCATGCTGGAGGAGCTGCACGCCCGGGATCATGTAACCATTATCATGGTTTCCCACAGCATGGATGATATGGCCCGCCTGGCTACACGCCTGATCGTGATCGCCGAAGGAAAAATCCTGGCCTCCGGAACTCCCCGGGAAATATTTTCACAGGAAGAGCTGATGGTCTCTGCGGGGCTCGGCATTCCTGAGGCGGCGCGCCTTTGCACCGCACTGCGGAAAAGAGGCCTGGATCTGCCGCCGGATCTGTTCCGTCCGGAGGAGCTGAAGGAGCATCTTCTGCGTCTCTGGAAGCAGGCCTCCGGAAAGGGGGATTCCGCATGCTGAACAACATTACGATGGGACAGTACTACCCCGTGGACAGTCTGGTGCACCGGCTGGATCCCCGCATGAAGCTGATCCTCACCATTCTTTTTATCGTGGCCATTTTCATGACCCATTCCTTTGTGGGTTACCTGCTGCTTCTGGCATTTCTGGTCTGCACCTGCCGTCTTGCCAACGTTCCTTTCCGCCTCCTGCTGAAAGGCCTTCGTCCGCTGCGGGTCATCATTATCCTTACATTCCTTCTGAACCTTTTCTTTACCGGCGGGGACACTGTCTGGGTATCGGTCTGGGTGATCCGGATCACCCGGGAAGGATTCCTGCAGGCCTTGTTCTACTCCGTCCGCCTGGTTTTCCTGGTGGCCGGAACCTCCCTTCTGACGCTGACCACCTCTCCCATTGCACTTTCAGACGGCATCGAGATTCTCCTTGGGCCGCTGAAGAAGCTTCATTTTCCGGCCCATGAGCTGGCTATGATGATGACGATTGCGCTGCGCTTTATCCCGACCCTTCTGGAGGAAACGGACAAGATCATGAAAGCCCAGATGGCCCGCGGCGCAGATTTTGAAAGCGGCAACCTGCTGGCCCGCGCAAAAGCGATGGTTCCTCTGCTGGTGCCGTTGTTTGTCAGCGCCTTCCGCCGCGCAGGTGATCTTGCGATGGCGATGGAAAGCCGCTGCTATCACGGCGGTGAAGGCAGAACACGGCTGCGGGTCTTGCATATCACGAAAAATGACTGGATCGCCCTTGGGATTCTTCTTCTGCTGCTGGGATTGATTGTGCTGGAAGGCATCTTCCTGAAGGGAGTCCTGTTTTGAAGCGAATTCTCCTGACCGTGGAATATGACGGTTCTGCATACGCCGGCTGGCAGCGCCAGGTGAACGCGCTGGCGGTTCAGCAGGTCCTGGAGGAGGCCCTGTCGCAGGCCTGCGGCCATCCGGTCGCAGCGACCGGCTCATCCCGCACGGATGCCGGTGTCCATGCCCGGATGCAGATGGTTCATTTCGATACTTCCTCTTCCATTCCGCCGGATAAATATCCCTTTGTGCTCAACAACCTGCTTCCCCCGGATATCCGGGTGCAGGCCGCCCTGGAAGTCCCGGCCGGCTTTCATGCCCGTTTCCTGACCTCCGGTAAAACCTATACCTACCGGATGCTCAACAACCGTCATGGAAGCGCTCTCCTGCGCAATACCCACTGGCATATTCCGGTTCCCCTGGATGTTCCGGCCATGCGGGATGCCCTTGTTTTTCTCCCGGGAACCCATGATTTCGCAGCTTTCCAGGCTGCAGGCGGCACAGCGCGCACCACGGTCCGGACCATTGACCGGGCAGAGCTTTTCAGCGAAGGCCCGGAAATCACGCTGCTCGTCAGCGGAAACGCTTTTCTCTATAACATGGTACGGATCATTGCCGGCACCCTGGCGGAGGTAGGCCTGCACAGGCGGGAAACCGATGCTTTCTCCCGTGCCTTTGCGTCCCGCAGCCGGCTGGATCTGGGAATGACCGCGCCGCCCTGCGGGCTCGAACTCACCCAGGTCCGCTATGCTGAAAAAGCTTTTTCCGATCCGGCATCTGTTCGCTGGCATCAACCGGAGGAGGATTGAACCATGCTGCGTCTTTCCAATCTGTCCATGCCGCCGGATTATACCGAGGCTTCCCTGCAGGCTGCTGTGGAAAAAAAATGCGGTCTTCTCCCGGGAGACTTGCTCTCCCTCACCGTCACCCGCCGGTCCGTGGATGCCCGCCGGAAGGACGATGTCCATTTTGTGCTGACCCTTCATCTGAAGGTCAGAAATGAACCGGCGCTGCTGAAAAAATGCCGTTTCCTGTCCCCCGTCCAGGGGAAGGCTCCCCTGCCTCTGCTGATCCCCCGTTTTTCCAGGCCGCCCCTGGTGGTCGGCGCCGGTCCGGCGGGGCTTTTTGCCGCCCTGACGCTGGCCCGCGCAGGCGCTGCTCCTGTGCTGATAGAGCGGGGGCGCTGTGTGGAGGAACGGACAGCGGATGTGGAAAAGCTTTCCGCTGAAGGTCTCCTGAATCCGGAATCCAATGTTCAGTTCGGCGAAGGCGGGGCCGGCGCGTTTTCCGATGGAAAACTGACCTGCGGCGTCAAGTCTCCCTTCCTGCAATCCGTGCTGGAGACCTTTGTCGCCCATGGCGCGCCCAAGGAAATCCTCTCGGACAGCCTGCCCCATATAGGCACAGACCGCCTGAAAGGTGTCGTTGCTTCCATCCGGGAGGAAATCCGTTCTCTCGGCGGAACCGTCTGCTTTGAAACCAGGCTGGAGGAACTGATCCTGCGCGGAGCCCACGTGGAAGGCGCCGTTCTCTCCCGAAACGGGGAAAAGCAGGAATTCCTGACGGATACAATCCTGCTGTGCATCGGGCATTCCGCCCGCGATACCCTGCAGTCTCTCTTTACCCAGGGCATCCGGATGGCCCAGAAGCCGTTCGCCATGGGTGTCCGGATTGAGCATCCGCGCACTTTGATCGACCGGGCCCAATATGGGGCCTTTGCCGGCCATCCGGCCCTTGGTGCCGCTTCCTACAAGCTGGTATGTCATACCCCGGATGGCCGCGGTGTCTATACCTTCTGCATGTGTCCCGGCGGCCACGTGATTGCGGCTGCCTCCCAGCCCGGCGGCGTGGTGGTGAATGGCATGAGCTTTCATGCCCGGGATGCCGAAAACAGCAATTCAGCGCTTCTGGTCGGGGTCCGCACCGAAGATTTCGGGGATGATCATCCCCTTGCCGGTATCATCCTCCAGCGCCGGATAGAAAAGGCTGCTTTTGCGGCTGCCGGCAGCCATTACCGTGCTCCTGCCCAGCGGGTGGAGGATTTCCTGGCAGGCCGTGCGACAAAAGCCTTCGGCTCTGTCCGGCCCTCCTACCGTCCGGGGGTTGAGCCGGCGGACCTGCGGTCCGTCCTCCCGGCGTTTATCACGGAAGACCTGAAAAAAGGCATTCGGTCCATGAATGCCCAGCTCTCCGGCTTTGCGCTGCCGGATGCGGTGCTTACAGCACCGGAAACCCGCTCCTCCTCCCCGGTCCGCTTCCTTCGGAATGCCGGAGGCGAGGCGGAGGAAGGGGCCGGTCTTTTCCCTGTAGGGGAAGGAGCCGGCTATGCGGGAGGGATCGTCTCCGCCGCGATTGACGGCATCGCCGCTGCCCGGAAAGCCATGGAAAAAAGCAGCCTGCTCTGAAAAACAGGCTGCTTTTCCGCTTCCTTTGCCCCTCTCACTTCTGTGTCAGAATCCCAGCCATGACCGTGAAATCTTCTCTGCATCCTCCGGTGTATACAGGCTCAGCGTCAGCCTGTGCGGCGCGCAGATGACCATGTTCCACAGGGCGCGGTTCTGCATATTCTCCAGGGTCACCTCGCCCTCCTCAATGCAGTCATGCCCTTCGCAGTCAGACTCCGTCACGCAGAATCCCTCCGGCGTCATGCGGATCACATTCCGCCAGCAGCTGCCGTCCGCCTGCCTTTGCAGTATTTCCTGTGTACGCTCCCCTTCTTCCGGCAGTGCAAGAAAGCCTGTGCTCTCCGCTCCCTGCAGGAGGATATATCCGGGTGCAGGATCAGATGCCCGCACCTGAATGAGCAGCGTCAGTCCTCCGCTTTCCGCCGCCGGTTCCGGATCTTCCTCTTCTGTTTCCTCCGCAGCAGGGATCAGGGTAAACTCGGATCCTTCCGCCATATAGGAGGATAGTCCGGAGGTTCCGAAGGCAGTCCGCTCCCGTGTAATGAACAGCGCTTCCACTCCGTCCAGCTTCTCAATCAGCCCGGCTCCCTCCTGCATGCCCAGGGCAAACACGGCCGTGGACAGGGCGTCCCCCCACAGGGAGCTGTCCGAGAAAATCGTTACCGACGCCAGCTCGTTCTGAATTGGCCATCCGGTATCTGTGGACAAAATATGATGGTAGGTCACGCCTCCGGCTGTAAAACCGCGCTCATAGATCCCGCTGGTCACTGTGGATCCGCCGTAATTCAGCGAAACCATCATCGCCTTTCCGGTTTCACCGTCAATATCCTGGATGCCCACCTTCCACGGGGAGCCGTCCGGCTTTTTCCCGATGGCGACAATGTTTCCGCCGAATGCCAGGATGGCGTTTTCAATGCCTTCCGATTCCAGCCGTTCTTTCACAGCGTCCGCAATATACCCCTTGGCAATGCCGCCCAGGTCGACCATCATGCCGGCCGGCATTGTCACTTCATTTCCCTCCAGCCGGATCTGCCGGCAGTCCACCAGCTTCACCGCTTCTTCGATGGCCTCCGCCGCCGGTATTTCCTGCTTCCCGGAAGTGAAATCCCACAGGGAGGAAACCGGCGCAATCGTTACGTCAAAAGCGCCTCCCGACCATTCGCTGACCTGGAGCGCTGCCTTCAGGATTTCCGCTGTCTCCGGGGAAACCGTCACCGTTCTCCCTTCCGCATGATTCATCCGCCATACATCGCTGCCCTCGATGGTCCGGCTCAGCATCTGCTCGTATTCGCCGCAAAGCTCCAGTCCCTTCTCCAGCAGTTCAGGCCGGTCGGTATAGGCAGTCAGCGTAATGACTGTATCCAGGTAAAAACCGATCCGCGTTTCCTTTGAAAGCTCTGCGCCGGCGCTCCGGATCAGGCCCGGCAGACCGTCCTCCCGGGCATTGCCTGCATGGATGGCCGCCAGGCACAATACCAGCGCCAGGCCCAGAATAATGATCCGTCTGATTGTCTTCATGCGTCCTTCCCTTCCTGCTTTTCCGGGCGTATATGCAGCGCCCGGAACACCCTTTCCGCGATGATGCCGGTCAGGCTGCCCACTGCCGCCCCGGCGCCGATCAGCACCGGCAGATAGATAGTCATCAGCTGCGGTGTACGCAGCACGGCGCTGGCAGCCAGGATCTGCCCGATATTATGGGCAACTGCGCCGGCAATGGAAGTGCCCGGAACGCCGTGAATTTTCCCCTTGCGGATGGCTGGCCACGCTGCCAGGCAGGCGAGGCACGCCAGCGCGATCAGAATTGCAATCCACAGCCGCTGGCCCCGGGGATGCGGATTTTGCATCAGCAGTGCTGTTTCCGCCGCTATCGCCGCGAAGGCTGCCGTCAATGCGCCGTCCGCCGGCCGTTTCCGGACGGCCAGCATCACCAGCAGGCTCAGCATTCCCCCTGAAAGGCTGTAAAGAATGGCCGTCAGGGATCCGAACAGGAATCCGGAAAGCAGTACCTTCGTCAGCATCAGGAAAACTGCGCTCTGCCAGTTCATCAGGTATACCGCGTACAGCAGCACCGTGTTGGCCAGTCCCAGCTTGATTCCCGGTGCCGCTCCTCCCAGCAGGGCAGTCAGGGGAATCGCCCGGTCCATCAGGCCCAGTATCAGCGCCAGTGCGGTCAGCAGGCCGAACCGGGCCACCTTCCGGGTGTCTGTGTTCATGGCTGTTCCCCCCTTTCCTTTATTATCATACCACAACCTTTCCCTTTTGAAAGCACCGAATAATAAGTGCGAACAATTTTATTCCATTTTCTGTAAAATGAGTTGACGCAAACGTTTTCCGGAGGGTAAAATAAACCAAAGGATATGGATCCCCGGATCCTTATCAGAATATATATTCCAGGAAAGGATGGAAGATCTCATGAAAAAACTTGTTTCCCTCTTCCTGAGCCTCTGCCTGGTTCTGGGCTGTATGGCGTTCGCCTCTGCGGACGGGTATACGCCCGGCACCTATGAAGCATCCGCTCAGGGCTTTGGCGGCGATGTCAAGGTGACTGTCACGGTGGATGAAAATGCGATTACCGCCGTCGATATTGCCGGCGGCAGCGAAACCCCCGAAGTCGGCGGTGCCGCGCTGGAGCCCCTGAGCCAGCAGATTATGGATGCTCAGTCCGCTGAAATTGACGGCGTCGCCGGCGCCACCATCACCAGCGGTGCCGTGAAGGAAGCGGCAGCGAAGGCACTGGAACTGGCAGCCGGCACCCCTGCTGCGGCTCCTGCGGAAGAACCTGCCGCCATGTCTTTCACAGCCGGCGACTATGAGGTAACCGCCGACGGCTACAACGGTCCGGTCACCTTCAAAGTCACCTTCTCCGACACAGCCCTGACCGCTGTCGAAGTTCTCAGCTCCATGGAGACCGCCCACGTTGGGACGCCCGCTTTCACCTATATGATCGCTGATATGATCGAAGCCAACGGCTCGGGAGTGGACGGTGTTTCCGGTGCCACCTTCTCCGGGCGCGCGCTGCGTATGGCTGTGAATGAGGCGGCAGAGAAGGCAGCCTGCTCCGATCTGGACGCATTCAAGTCTGCCAAAGTCGCCCATGAAGCCCAGGCGCCCATCGAAAAAACGGTGGATGTCGTGGTGGTCGGCGGCGGCGGAGCCGGTATGGCGGCGGCCGCCCAGGCAGTTCAGAACGGGGATACCGTCCTCGTTCTCGAAAAGAATGCCGAAGTCGGCGGGAATACGCTGGTTTCCGGCGGTCAGTTCCAGTCCGTTATGCCCTATCTGGTCTGGGATCCGGCCGATCCGGATGCCACCGAAGGGGTTTACGGCCGGGACGGCAACAGCTACCCCAAGGTCAAGTCCGACCTGGGCTGCATCGATGTGCTCAAGAACATTCTGAACTGGAGCGAAGAGCCCTTCGATGAGGAGTTCTACAAGACCAATGAATTCGTCGCGGGCGACGATATCGAGCTTGCGAAACACGGAGTTCACGCGGAATACCTCCCCGTCCTGCAGGACCTGAAAAAGGAAATCCAGGCTTATCTGGACTGGGCCCAGCCCCAGCTGGATGCCGGTGTTCCGGAAACCGAACTGACCCTGTTCTCCACGCTGAACCTGCATATCTTCCAGACCTACTACGGCGGTCTGCGGCAGACGGCCGACAAGTCTGCCTGGATCTACGGTGATATCGATCTGGTCAGCCAGTTTATCCGGGACGGCCAAGGCCTCAAAGAGTGGCTGGAAGACATGGGCGCAGAATTCCTGCATACCCAGCCCACCCTGATCGGTGCCCTCTGGAACCGTGAAAATGAGTATCCCGCCCCGCAGCAAAGCAACTGGACCGTTTATTTCCAGGGCCCCCTCGGCGTGATCGGTGAAGAAAACGTCATGACCCGCACGACAGTGGACGGACTGATTCAGGATGCTGATTCCGGCAAGGTCACCGGCGTCACCGCGACCATGTATGACGGCACCAAAGTCACCGCCTATGCCAACAAGGGCGTTGTGCTGTGCACCGGCGGATATGCCGCCAATATCAAAATGGTGCTGCGGGATAACCAGTATTGGGACAGCGCCTACCTGACCACCTCCACCAAGACCACCAACCGTTCCTCCCAGATCGGCGAGGGCATCGATATGGCCGTTGCCATCGGCGCGGATACCACCGGCATGAACTTCACCCAGCTGATGCCCATCTCCTGGGTGGATAACGGCAACCTGGCTTTCGGCAGCGGCACTTACGCCTGCTGGGTCAGCCCTGAAACCGGAAAGCGCTTCGTGGACGAGGGTTCCGAACGTGACGTTCTTTCCCTGGCGGAATTCCGCAACGGCGTCGTCAAGAATGGCACGCCCGGCGTCTTCATTGAATTCTTCAATGCGGACCAGCACATTCCCGGCCCGCCCACTGCGCAGCTGACCAAGGATGTTTTTGAAGGCCGCTATTACAAGATTCACTGCAACGAGGCAGAACTTTCAGAGCTGCTGAAGAATCCCGAATTCAAAGATGTCAAAGCGGATGCCGCCACCATGCTGGCAACGGTGAAGGCTTATGACGAAGCGGTAATGGCCAAGGCAAACACCGGCTCTGCGGAATTCCCGGATGTGGGCAAAAAGGTTTTCTCCCGCACCATCGGAAACGTCGAAAAGGATGAGGCCGGCAAATATCTGACCGATACCTACGACCTGGATAACACCGAAGTATTTGTACGCCTGATGGCTCCTTCCACCCATCACACCATGGGCGGTCTGAAAGTGGATACCAGGCGTCACGTACTGAACACCAGCGGTGAAATCATCCCCGGCCTCTATGCCGCGGGTGAAGTCACCGGCGGAATCCACGGCGGAAACCGTCTCGGCGGAAATGCAATCGTGGAAATCTTCGTCTCCGGGCGTACCGCGGCGAATGCGATCGACGAGGACAACAAATAATCCGGATTCCCGGATCTTTCGGCAGCCTGCTGCATTCCTGCAGCAGGCTGTTTTCTGTGTTGCCCCAAAATAAAAAGGGCCGGTTCCGCTCCGAACCGGTCCCTCAATATACGCTTATCAGGTCTTCTCCATCCGTTCCATAATCCGCTCCCGCAGGAATGCCTTCAGCGGCGGCAGCGCCTCTGTAACCGGCTTGGCGCCTTCCCCGGTAAACTGCATCGTACAGGGGGTTCTGTCGGACCAGGCGCCCCACTTCGGAAGCGGTTCCCCGTTCAGGTCCTTCCCGTTCGGATCGCCGGTTTTTATGAAATTGCAGAAGTAGTCGCACATCTGGCGTGCCAGGTCATAGTGCCGTCCGACAAAGGGCCGCCAGCACTTCGCCAGCGTTTCAAACCAGAACCAGAGGTCTGAGGAATGGAATGTGCCGGGATCATCCCATCC
>ODAI012591596.1_pt1 | contig 12805 bp, 11 predicted proteins | sample 1539321 | NCBI WGS metagenome assembly ODAI01 (sample SAMN02144231, study PRJEB22623) | gut metagenome | biome: sheep rumen | host: Ovis aries | place: New Zealand | reverse complement strand
TATATATGCAATTATAACCATACATTACTATATATGGCAATAGTTGGGATATAATCTACCCACGCAGACGCTTACCGTTGCATTACCTCTGTGATACAGATTCAAAGTTGCGAAGTTTGAAGAACACAGAATGATAACGTCCGTAAACGCCTTTCCCTTTGGCTGTCCTTACAAACGGTGTCCTCAGCCTCTGGATTCCATCGATGTTTTGACCCGCACTGCCCTCACAGCCTTCAGTCATAAAATGACCTCCAACAGCTTGGACTGGCATAGTCGGCAGCAAATATATATAAAAAATTTCAATTTACCATCTCTTTTTATGTAAAAAAGTGCTAATTCCGTAAACTATTCTGAAACTATCCTAAAATCAAATGCAATGCTCAGCAGGATTTATCAGAATTGAGTAATTTTGCCGCTTGTAATCGACAATGTCGCTATCCCCTCAGATGCGACACCCCCAGCGTTTTTTAAAATGAGCTTAATAACAATAATACAGATATGACGATACAAGAATTTAGAGATTACATGGCATCAGGCAAGCCCGTTGTTGGCGGCTCCGATGTGCACATGGTTCCACAAGTTATCTCAAGAGGCACTGAAGATAACGGCTGAGATTAACGGCAAATACCATACTCCAGAACAGCTGCACGATTTGCTGGAGCAGCTTTGGGGCAGAGAGGTGCCTAAGAAGGTAGGCATGTTTCCGCCGTTCCATACTGACTGTGGCAAGAACACCGTCGTTGGCGAACGGGTGTTCATACCGTTTCAGCTGATTCATGCTGAGTTTCCATTGAAATCACGATGCGATTTCAATGGAAACTATGATGTGAAATGACTGAAATCACAACGTGAAATGACTGAAATCACAACGTGAAATCAATGGAAACTCTACGCCACCTCATTGCGAACGCCGTTTGAAGCCCCTAAAAGGGCAGATGCGGAGATGACAAAAACAGCGGATGTTTTACTGAATCCACTCAAAGTTCTCCTTTCCTGCTGCCACCTCGAAGTGATATTTCGCGATGCCGAGGTCAACATGGGTAAAGCCGACTATCGAGAAATTGCGCTTTGCATGGACTCTTGCCGGTCGGCCGTTGCTGTCGGGAAGATATTCAAAGGTGAACTTCTGCTGATTCACTGCCGTGGGAGCCAGAAGGGCAGCTTCCACACCCTTGCGGAACCAGTCTGGAGTGTGGCCACTCACATTACTGACCTGTTCTGCACTCTTAATCTTGTGTGCTGCACCTTGTGTTTCGCCATAGCCGAGTGAAATTACACAGCGCAGTTTTTCGCCGTCGGCTATCTGAAGCACGTTGGGATTCTTCTTGAAAGTAAGTCCCACCCAGCATGAATTCAGGTTCATCATCTGAGCCTCCAGCACAAGGTGTTCGCCATAATAGCCGATTTTCTCGTCCAAGAGATCATCGCTCTTCGGACCTATCATGGCCAGATAGTTACTGATGCCGGCGAACTTACCGTAATGTGCCATTCGGCTGTCAAAGGCTGTCGGGTCGTTAGTCACCAGTTGGATGTGCAGCCCACTCTGCCGGTTGCACTCGTCCGCCAATGCCTGGAGTGCATCCAGTTTTTCTTTCTCAATAGGTTGGTCGGAATAACTTCTGACACTGTGTCTCTGTTTGATTGCGTCCAGAATAGTCATAATAGCTTCATATATTCGTCATAGGTGATGTGTCGGCCTCCCATGGACTTGAATAGCGGGGTCTCGAACTGGCAGTCTATAAAGCGTCCCTCAATCTGTTCCAACGCCTTAGCCAGATGAATCAAGGCAAGCTTCGAGGCATTTGGAACGAGCGAGAACATGCTCTCTCCGAAAAAGGCTCCAAGGAGAGTGACCCCGTAGAGACCACCTACCAGTCGGCGTCCTTGAGAGTTTCCCATAGGCTCCCATACCTCTACACTGGCAGCATAGCCGAGCTTGTGAAGACGGGTGAAAGCCTCGATGATGTCGGGTCCGAGCCAGGCTCCGTTCTCCTCGTTGCGTCCTTGTGCAGTTGAGCAGCCGTGAATCACTCCATCGAAGTCTTGGTTAACCGTCACCTCGTATTTCCGCTGTTTCAAGAGCTGACGCATGGAGTGGCTGACGTGAATCTCGCTGGGGAAAATGACATAGCGGTCGAGCGGACAATACCAGTGGGGCTCGCGCTCCATCTGGTAGGCATACCAAGGGAAGAATCCGTTGCTGTAGGCCAACACCAGACGCTGTGGCGACAAGTCACCTCCGATGGCTACCAGACCATCGTCCTCACCCCAGTGGGGATTGGGAAACCATAGTTCGTCATCCAGTTGCCAGACTGCCATGTCTACTGTTCTTTTAAGATGGAACATTGGCCGTTCGCCATCCCAATGGTCACTTCGCCTCCTGTCCGTAAATGACCGAAGAGAATCTCTCGCATGAGTAACGGCTTCAACCGCTGGTCGATGACCCGATCCATCTCACGGGCACCATATTCCAGCGTAAAGCCTTCCTTCAGCAGATACTCAAAGACCTCTGCCGTGAGTGTCATCTTCACCCGTCTGACATCAAGCTTCGACTCCAGTTCGCGCAGTTTCTTCTTCAGAATCTGCGATGCCATAACCTTGTCCATGTCACGGAACACAACAGCACCCGACAGACGGTTAAGAAACTCAGGCTTGAAAGTCTTCTTCACCTGCTTCATCATTGCCTCGCCACGACTGACACTGCTGTTGAAACCGATGCTTTGCGAGGCAAACTGTGCTCCAGCATTAGAGGTCATGATGAGGACCACGTTACGGAAATCAGCCTTATGTCCTTTATTGTCCGTCAGACGGGCATAGTCCATCACCTGTAACAGAATGTTGTAGATGTCTTGATGGGCTTTCTCTATTTCGTCGAGCAATAGTACGGCGTTGGGTGTCTTGCGAATGGCATCGGTCAGCAGTCCGCCGTCTTCGTAGCCCACATAGCCCGCAGGCGAGCCAATCAGCTTGGCAACGGTATGCTTCTCTGTATATTCACTCATGTCAAAGCGTATCAGCTCTATGCCCAGTTCCTTGGCCAGCACCTTGGCAACTTCTGTCTTGCCTACGCCTGTAGGACCGACAAACAGCAGTGAAGCCAATGGCTTGTTGTCGTCCAATAAGCCGGCTCGTGACATCTGTACGGGTTCCACTACCTGACGAATTGCTTCGTCCTGTCCGTAAATCTGCGAGAGCATTCGCGGTGCCAGCGTCTCCAGTTTCTGATAGTCGTCATCCTCAGCCACAGCCAGGGCGTCAACCTTGCATGTCTTAGCCAGAACGTCAGCAATGTTGGCCTTGGAAATTACGGGGGTAGCTAATCCTTCACTTCCCTCCGTTCCCTTTTCTGTTTCCTTGGCAGCTCCGGCTTCGTCAATCAGGTCGATGGCCTTGTCTGGCAGGAAACGGTCGTTCACATGTTTGGCACTCGCTTCCACGGCAAAGTCGATAGCTTCGTCATCATACTTCACATGGTGGAACTCCTCGTAGCGGGGCTGCAACTGGCGCAGGATATGCTTCGCCTCGTCAATGGAGGGCTCGGCGATGTCTATCTGTTGGAACCGGCGTATCATACCTTTTGAACGGGCAAAATGGCGGTTGTATTCCTCATAGGTCGTGGAACCGATAAAACGGATGTTGCCCGACTCCAAGTAAGGCTTCAGCATGTTTGAAGCATCCATAGCCCCCTCGCCGGTAGCACCTGCTCCCACAAGGGTGTGTATCTCGTCGATGTAAACGATATTGTTGCCGCTTTCTTCCAGCAGGCCGTCCATAATCATCTTGATGCGGTTCTCGAAATCGCCTCGATATTGTGTGCCTGCCAACAGAGTACCCATGTCGAGCTGGTATATTCGGCTCCCCTTCAGCCGGTCAGGCACCCGGCCTTCCTCTATCATTCGCGCCAGTCCCCAGACGAGTGCAGTCTTGCCTACACCGGGTTCCCCCACATGCAGTGGGTTGTTCTTGTCCCTTCGGCACAGCACCTGGATGGTTCGCTGCAGTTCCTGCTCGCGCCCGATGAGTGGGTTGTGCTTCTGGTAGTGGTCGTTCATGCAGGTGACAAGTCGTTTCCATGCTTCGTCCTGTTGCTGGATGTCTGAGTCCTCTTCTTCCGATGTCTTGCCGCCTGCCTTTAGCATTTCAAGATCATTCTCGAAATCGTATTCGTCAATAAGCAGACTCATGAAGTTGCTCTCCTTGTTTCCCAGAGCATCTTTCAGCAGATAGCATGCCCACGACTCTTCTAACTGTAGGATGCCCATCACCAGATGTGGTATGTCAAGGGCCGGGGCACTGCTATTCGCCACATGCCGGCAAGCGGTTTCTAACAGCTGGCTGAGTTGTGCCGATACCTCTGGCTCGTAGTCCTGTTCTTCGGGAATGGTCTCCATTTCCCTTGTTTTCCGGAACAGGCGGTCTGCCAGCTTATTGGGCCTGTAGAAAACGTTTAGTACGCGTACAAAGGTCTCATCGCGTAGCATGGCCATCAGTAGATGTTCTGGTGTGACAAACTCATGTCTGTACTGCTGACAATAATCCATGGCTATATGCAGGATTTTGGCTGCACGTTCCGTTTGTCTTATCTCTGCCATAGTTTTTTCCTTTTATCCTTTCAAGCCGATAGGGAGTTCTAAGCCTCTGGTTCTACTGTGATTCTGAGTGGGTAGCCGTTCTCCCTTGCCATACTGGTAGCCTTGTTGGCCTTCGACACGGCAACGTCATAGCTATAAATGCCCACTACCGCCTTGTCGGAGTGATGTACATGCAGCATCAGCGTCTGTGCCTCTTCCTCGCTCTTGAAGAATACTTGTTTCAGCACCATCACCACAAACTCCATCGTCGTGAAGTCATCGTTGTAGATGATGACCTTATATCTTCGTGGCTCCCTGAGGTCTGTCCTCTGCCGTTCCTTCAGTCCTGATTGTTCTTTCGCCATTTTGCTTATGTTTCTTTTACTTAGTCACCCGATGCGCCGGTATGCTTGTTCATGCTCAATAAGCATACACCAGTCCGTATTTCTCGTGTAGGCATCGGAGAGTACCGTCTGACTTCAACCGTTGGATGACGCTGTTCACTGTCTGCAGCAAGTCTTCCTGTCCCTTCCTCATCAGGACACCTATCTCGCCGTGAGTGAACGGCTCATTCAGGAGCGGAGCAGCCAGTCGGGGGTCTGACTGCACGTAATAAGGGGCTTCGGTAATCTCCGTAATCATGATGTCGGCTTCTCCCTTTGCTATGAGTGCGGGAATCTCTTCGTTCTTTTGGTGAACAATTGGCACTGTGTTCTTAAGATGCTCACGGGCAAACTTCTCGTTCAGTCCTCCGGGATTTACCATTACGCGTACTTCCGGCTTGTCAATGTCAGCCAGCGATTGGTATTGGTTGGCCTCCGAAGCCCGGCAAAGGATGGTCTTCCCGTTGGCCAGATAGCCTTCGCTCATCAGCATGGTCTCCCGTCGGGCATCGGTGATAGTGATTCCGCCGATGGCCAAGTCGAAGCGTTGAGGCTCTGCCAGCACGTCGGCTGTCAGCGTAGGCCATGAGGTCTGGACGAACTCGGTCTTTACGCCCAAGTGGTTGGCAATCTCGTTGGCAACCTCTATGCCGAAGCCCCAGTAGGTGCCGTTGTCTTCAAGAAAGGATAGGGGCCGGTAGTCGCCGGTTGTGCCTACGAGCAGGATTCCTCTTTCACGGATTTCAGCAACCTTGCCTTCTTGTCTTGAGGCATCGTCGTTGTTTGAACAGGCTGACAATACTGTCTGACAGCAGAGTGTCAGGACTACATACAAAATGCTGAATCTAATCTTTGATTGTGCTCGTATCATCTGATTTTATACATATCTGGGTGCAAAAGTATTCAAAATTTGTCAAAAGAGAGCCAAAGATTTGGCATTTTATGCTGGAAAATGTAAATTTGCAACTGAAATGGCAAAAAACCGAATATTAGTTGTAGACGACGAGCAGGATCTTTGCGAAATTCTGCACTTCAACCTGACATCGGCTGGTTTTGAGGCTGAGACGGCTTTCTCAGCCGAGGAAGCGTTCATGAAGATCAGGAGCAACAAGCCCTACGACCTGTTACTGCTTGACGTGATGATGCCGGGGCTTTCGGGCTTCGAACTGGCTGCAGTACTGAAACGCGACGAGAAGATGGCTCGCATCCCAATCATCTTCCTGACGGCCAAGGACAAGGAGGAAGACACACTGAAAGGCTTCGACCTGGGAGCCGACGACTACATCACGAAACCTTTCTCAGTGCGTGAAGTCATGGCTCGCGTAAAAGCTGTGCTGCACCGAAGCCTGCCCAGTCCTTTGCGTATAGAGGAAGTCATTCATTACCGGGAGCTGACCGTCGACTCAATGAAAAAGATAGCCACTATCAACGGTGAGTATGTACCCTTGACCAAGACGGAATTCGAGTTGCTGTGCCTGTTGATGAGCAACCGCAACCAAGTGCTCTCCCGACAGCAGCTGCTCGACGGGGCATGGCCACAAGATGTCATTGTGACCGACCGTACTGTCGACGTGAACATCACTCGCATGCGTAAGAAGCTGGGGCGTTATGCCTCTAACATTATTGCTCGTCAGGGATTCGGCTATTGCTTTGTCACTCCACCAGAAGGGATATGAAGAAACTGAGTGAAGGAAACAAGATGTGGATGAGCGTGATGGTGGTGTTCATCATCTATGCCGCCATTTTCTTGCTCTTCGAGGATTATGACCGCAAGAATTTCATGCCCCTTGGCGAACCGTCTGACTGGCATCTTCTGCTGTTCTCTCTCATTGTGATGGCTGGCCTTGGGTGGCTGCTCTTCCACTACGCAAGGCGGATGGACGAGCGCATCAGTCGCGAACAACAGGAGAAGCAGAATCAGCTGCGGCGCGAGCTCACGCAGAATATTGCCCACGAACTGAAAACTCCCGTGGCGAGCATCCTGGGCTATACGGACACCATACTCGACAGCCCCGGCATCAGCGAACAGACCAAGCACCAGTTCATCGTGCGCACCAATGCACAGGCACGTCGGCTCACGGCTTTGCTGCAGGACATTTCAACGCTGAACAAGATGGACTACGCCCCCGGCATGCTGACATTGGAGAGGGTTGATGTCTCGGTCATGGTTGCCGACCTTGTAGAGGAATCGGCACACATGTTGGCTGAAAAGCAGATGACCTTCGAGAACTGTCTGCCGCAGGACATCTGTATTCAGGGCAACTGGCAGCTCCTTTACAGCATTTTCCGCAATCTTACCGACAATGCCATCAATTATGCTGGTACGGGTACGGTCATTAATCTGATTGCTGAACGACAGTCTGACTGCTGGCACTTCACGTTCAGCGACAGTGGGGCAGGTGTTCCAGCCAAGCACCTTCCCCGTCTGTTCGAGCGTTTCTACCGAGTGGACAAAGGCCGTAGCCGCAACATGGGCGGCACAGGGCTCGGTCTTGCCATCGTGAAGAATGCCGTCCTGCTTCATGGCGGCACCATCACGGTCGGTAACCGTGACGGTGGCGGACTGCGTTTTGACTTCACGTTAGCATTGAAGCCTAAAAAGCATTCGTAGCAACAGATAACTGTGAAAAAGAGATTTCAGGGCTGACAGTTGTCATGACTTCCCGAATCTTGCTTGAACGACGTTGACAATGTAGTCGCCGAGCTTCTCGCACTCGTTGATGATGTCTGTATAGGAAGAGCCGATGGTGTAGTCGTAGGCCCGGTCGTTCAGGGCATGTATGTTTTCAGCCTTTAGCCGTTGTCTCATCTGGTTGATTTCGTTCTCTATGCGGTAGGTGTCGTTGATGTCGTGCTCGCTGCTGTGACCCGTCATTACATGATTCATCTGGGTCAGGGCCTTGTTGGTGAGTTCCATCATCGCTTTGATGTTGTCGTTGAGTTTGGCAGGGAAGGTCTTTCCTGACTCATGAAGCCTGTTCATGGTTCTGGAAATGTTGTAGCAGGCATCGCCGATGCTCTCTAATTCGCTAATCTCGCGCAGCATCTGACGCACCTTTGTCTTTGTAATGTCGCTCAGATGGTTGTCGCTCACCTGCTCTAAGTAGCGTGCAATCTCTATCTCCATCCTGTCGGTGATGTCCTCCTGGTGTGCCACCTTATTATATAATTGGGCAAACTTCTCGTCATCATGCTCGTCTGTCAGCTCTCTCACCACGCCAAACATCAGCTGCACACGCTCGCCGAAGTGTGCCGTCTCCTTCTGTGCCTGCAGCACGGAGATTTCCGGTGTTTGCATCAGGTTGGCCTGAATGTACTTCATGCTGAACTCTTCTTCCTCTTCTTCTTGTTGCTTCTTTTCAGGCAGCAGCAGGCAGACAACTCGCTCCAACTGTGGAATGAACCCGATGAGGATGGCTGTGTTTGTCACGTTGAAACAGGTGTGAAACATGGCCAACACTACCGGGAGCAAGGCAACCTGTCCGCCCTTCGCAGGGTCGTAGCCTACCAGTGAGCATACCATGTCGACAAAAGGATAGAACACGCATAGCACCCAAAAAACTCCAAACACGTTGAAAAGCAGGTGGGCCAGTGCTGCCCTTCTCGCTTGTGTGTTGGCACCGAGGGCCGCGAGATTGGCCGTTGCCGTTGTACCGATGTTCTCGCCCATCACTAAGGCAATGCCGAGGTAGATGGGCAACACACCTGTGGAGCAGAGCAGAATGGTGATGGCCATCACCGCTGCCGACGACTGCACAATGCAGGTGATGACAGTTCCGATGGCCAGGAAAGAGAGTATGGTGAGATAGCTGCCAGTGTCGAACGAGGCAAAGAACGACACTACTGCCTCGTTGTGTTCCAAATCCATCTCCTTGCCAGCCGAACTCAGCATCACCAGTGATAGAAACATGAACGCGATGCCGAAGAGAAAGTCGCCTATGAATCGGTGGCGCTTCTTGTAGATGAGCACCATGCCCACGAAGAAGGCAGGGAAGACAACGTTGGTCAGGTCGACGTTGTAGCCCAGCGACATGATCCATGCCGTCAGCGTGGTGCCGATGTTGGCACCCATGATTACCGAGATGGCCTGGCCCAGAGTGAGCAGTCCGGCTGAGACGAACGACACGGTCATTACCGTGGTTGCCGATGACGACTGTACGGCACTTGTCACGAAGGCACCCGTCAGCATGCCCGTCAGGCGGTTGGTAGTCATGCGTGCCAGAATGTGTCGCAGCTGAGGACCTGCCAGCTTCTGCAGCGCGTCGCTCATCATCTTCATGCCGTAGATGAGAAGTCCCAGCGAACCTAATAATTTCAAACCTATTAAGAAATAATTCTGCTCCATTGTCTTTTTTTCCTTTTTTGCGCAAAGTTAGCTACAGTTGCTGTTTCCTGCAAAAAAAGTCCGTTACAATACGGTTACGAGGCCTGTTTGTAATGACAATGTAACGCATATTTCGATTTGTTTGCAGATTGATACAAAAAGAAAACAATGTGAAACACGGTTGAAACGGGTGTTAACGAACAGAAAAGCCTTGCTGACAAAAAAGAATGCCACGCACGCGAATAATGTGTAATTTTGCACCGTCGAAATTCCGTTAAAATCGTATAACGAATCTTTGGCAACCTGAAATCATAATTCAAACATAACCATAAAACTCAAAATCAAACGTATGAAAACCAAAACACAAATCTGGAGACGAAGCCGACACTGGTTGTTGGTGGCCAGTGTGTTGCTGTCGGGAGGCTCTGCCATGCAGTCGTGCAAAGAGTACGATCTTGACGAGCGCACTCCTGAAGGGTGGGGCGAGAGCATCTACTCCTGGCTCACCGATCAAGGCAACTACACCAACACCGTGAGGCTGATCGACGATCTTGGTGAGCGCGAGGTGCTGGCCAAGACAGGTTCGAAGACCCTTTTCGTTGCCGATGATGCGGCATTCGAACGGTTCTTCCAGAAGAACAGCTGGGGCGTTCGCAGTTATGACCAGCTGTCGCTTTCGCAAAAGAAACTGCTGCTGCGTGGCAACATGATTGACAATTCCATGCAGCTGAACACACTGTCGAGCGTTGAGGGTAATCCGCCACGCGAGGGCGAGTGTATGCGCCGTGAGGGGTCAAGCTCCCCGTTCGACTCGGTGGCCATTATGTCGGCTAAGGACATGCCTGACAATCCCTACTGGAATCAGTATCGCGCGGCAGGAAAAACAATTCCCTGCATGACCGACAATTCAGTGGTCACACTGGTGCAGTTCAATGAGAAATTCCTCACGAACAAGAAGATTACCAACGATGACTACAATTTCCTGTTCAACAACACTGTTCAGCGTCAGCCCGGTGATGCCAGTATCAATGGCGTGCAGGTGGCAGAACCAAACATCAAGTGCTCTAACGGATTCATTCATCGCATGGCTGAGGTCATTACTCCTCTGCCCAATATGGCCGAGCTGATTCGGAAGAAGCCAGCTGTCAGCGACTACAACAAGTTGCTGGAACGTTTCTGCGCCCCCTATCCTGTCGACGAGGAAACACGCAGAAATTACAACTACCTTTATGGGACGAATGTCGATACCCTCTATCAGAAGCGTTTCTTCTCGGACAAGTCTCAGAATGGTCTGCCCAACAACCTCACACCGCGCAGGGGCGGCGTGAGTGGCCTGCTCAGTTTCGATCCGGAATGGAACAGCTACTATACCGGTCTGAACGACCAGTCGGGCAATGTGGTGATGCAGCGCGACATGGCTGTGATGCTGGTTCCCAGCAACCAGGCACTCGAAGACTACTGGAACAATGGTGCCGGCAAGGCCCTGAAAGATTATTATGGAACGTGGGAGAACGTGCCAGACAATGTGGTGTCGAAGCTGATTAGAAACAACATGCTCGGCTCGTTTGTACAGTCGGTTCCCTCTAAGTTCGATGCCATCCTGAACTCTTCAAACGACCCCATGGGTGTGAAGCGCGAGGCCATCGACTCAGTGTGGCTGGGCTGCAACGGTGCTGTCTATCTCACCAACCGCGTCTATTCTCCTACTGAGTATGTCAGCGTGCTGGCACCGGCACTCATCAACGAAAAGACGATGAGCGTTGTCAACTGGGCAGTAGACCGTGACATCCTGCAGTACGATGTCTATCTGAACTCACTCAACTCTTATTACAGCTTCTTTATTCCATCCAATAACTCCTGCCTTGAGTATGTTGACCCTTGTTCATACGGCAAGACGCAGACCGAGCTGTTCCGCTTCTACTTCTTCAATGAGAAGGCAGAACCCGATAAGGGCAAGCGCGTGCAGGCATGGATCAGGCCTTACGATCCCGTGACAGGTCAGGTGATTGGCACCGACTCTACCAAAGCCAGCGACGACATGGTGAGAAACCGCTTGAGAGACATTCTTGAGACTCATATCGTTATAGGTAATGTGGAGGACGGACACGAATACTATCGTACCAAGGGCGGTACTGAGATTCGTGTGAAGAATGCCAAACAGGGAGCCGGACAGATGACTGTCGAGGGAAGCTATCAGCTCAACGAGGGACAGCCGCTCACAGTGAGCAAAGTCTACGACCAGACCAATGGCGGTAACGGAAAGTGCTATGTGCTGGACCGGCAGCCCATTCAGGGAACGCGAAATACCGTCTATGATGTGCTGTCACAGCATTCTGAGTTCGACAAGTTCCGTGAACTGCTTGAGGGAAGCTCACTGTTGACAACCATGCATAACAAGAAGTTCTCCACCGCAGGACAGAACATTTCCACCTTTAATAATTATCACTATACTGTGTATGTGCCTACCAACGAGAGCATAGATGCCTTGCAGAAGGCTGGCAAGCTGCCCACATGGGAGCAGGTGGAACAAGACGAACTCTCTGGCAACCTGTCGAAGAAGACGGCAGACTCGCTGAAGATTGAAGAGTTTGTTAAGTATCACATCCAGGATAATGCGCTCTTCATTGGCGCACAGCCTGAAGAGGGCGACTTCGAGACAGCTGTCATCGACCCCTCTACCGACCGTTTCTACCGTCTCACGGCCAAGCTGACCGATACCGGCATTGAAGTGTTGGACAAGGCAGAACAGGACAAGAAGACCTTTGTCCCGGCAAAGGTTGTGACGACGAACCCCAACCTCTACAACCTGATGGCTCGCGAGTATCAGTACAATACGACCGACCCCAGCAAGGCTACTATGATTGAGACGTCATCGTCGGCTGTGATTCATCTGATAGACAAACCGCTGTTACGTGAATAATGATAATTGAAAACTATGATTAGTAAGAGACTTTTTAGAATAATAGGATTGATAATCGTCAGTTGTCAATTGTCGGTTGTAAAATCCGTGGCCCAGAACGTGGGCGACATCATCAGCGGTACCGTGACTGATGCCTATGGTCCAGTGATGATGGCAAATGTGGTGGAGCTCGATGCGGCCAATCGTATAGTGGCTTCAGCCGTGACCGACTTGAACGGTAACTTCTCGTTCAAGCTGAAGAATCCCAAGGACAAGCTGCGTATCACATACGTAGGCTATAAGACAGTGACGCTGCCTTTCAACAAGACCAAGTTTAACGTCCGCATGCAGGATGCCACTCAGATTCAGGAAGTGACCGTCACTGCCAAGCGTCGTGCGCAAGGTTCGGGTCTGGCCATTCTGGAAGACGAGATTTCAACAGCTCGTCAGACTATCGACATGTCTGAGTTTGACGGACTTGCCATTACCACTGTCGATGAGGCCCTTCAGGGACGTATCGCAGGTCTTGACATTGTGGCAGGGGGCGAGCCGCGGAAGGGGGCGTCTAGGGGCCGGGGGGGGGGCGCGGCCGCTTTAGGGAACAAGGAGCGGCGCCGTGCGGACGGGG
>ODAI014298578.1_pt1 | contig 12807 bp, 6 predicted proteins | sample 1539321 | NCBI WGS metagenome assembly ODAI01 (sample SAMN02144231, study PRJEB22623) | gut metagenome | biome: sheep rumen | host: Ovis aries | place: New Zealand | reverse complement strand
CGGGAAATAAGAGCCTGTCTTCGGAAAATAAGAGCCTGTCTTCTGGAAATAAGAGGCTGTCTTCGGGAAATAAGAGCCTGTCTTCTGGAAATAAGAGGCTGTCTTCGGGAAATAAGAGCCTATAAATTCTCGAAAAGAGGTCTGCTATGCACACTGGGGGCAATCCTTCGTGGATTAGAATAGCGTAATCTTCATAAACTTTGCTAATAATCGGTGCGAAATGGAGCATAATTCAACGATTATCACTATATTTGCACAGACATTTAAGTGGCTTGGCACACAGGGGACACACCTTCGTGCGGTGAGAAAGAGACAATGAAGAGGATTCTGACGATACTCGCCTTCGTGGCGATGCCATCCGCAGGATACTCACGCGCCTGATGAGCAACGCCTTGAAGTTTACGGAGCAGGGCAGCGTCGTCGTCCGTCTGGCCTCTGCTGGACGGCACGCTCACACTCGACGGTTCATACACCACGGGTGCCCGTTTCGTGCTGACGCTGCCGACGGGAACTGAGATCTAGGGCATGACGAATGCCCTGATGCGACGGATGTACTCTTCGCGATGGTCATAATAGGAATGGGCATGAGGCGTACCTTTCGTAATCCAGAGCGACTTGTGCGACGGCTTGGCATCGTAGAGGCGACGGGCCATCTCCGTCGGTACGAACTTATCGCTGTCGCCGTGGATGAACAGCATCGGATAAGGGGAACTGGCTACCTCGCCTATAGCGGAAGCCTCGCCGAAACTCCATCCGTAGCGCCAACGGCAGAGCAGGCTGCTGGAGTACATCAGCGGAAACGCAGGCATCCCGAACTGCTCCCGCAGTTCCTTGGCAAACTGGTCCCACACACTGGTGTAGCCGCAGTCGTCGACGAAGCGGATGTCGCGCACGCCCTCCGGCATCTTCTCTGCTGACGTCATCATCGTGGTGGCACCGCCCATGGATACGCCGTGGACTACCATCGTGTCAGTCTGGAAGATGCGGAGCCACTGCATCACGTCCTTGCGGTCGAGCCAGCCCATAGAGATGGCGTCGCCCTCGCTCAGTCCATGGGCATGGAGGTCGGGCATGACCACATTGTAGCCCAGTTCGCGCTCATAGAGGCGGGCCAGATAGAAAAAATCGACGGCATTGTCGCGCCAGCCGTGGATGACGATGGCTGTGCGACGACTGCCGCGACTGACGTAGTAGGCATGCTGGCGCTCATGGCGCCCGTCTGTCGTGATGAAGGTGTCGCGCAAGGCCCCGATGCGCCTGAGACTGTCGACCCAGGGGCGCGTCTCTGGATACTCTTCAAACTGCTGTCTGAAGTAGGCGGATGTATCGGTGCGGTAAGGAGCGGGGGAAAGGGCGTAGTCGAGCATGTAGAAACTGCCGCCAACGGTGGCTGTTATGAAGACGGCCAGCAGAACGGCAGTAAGCCAGAGGATGGGCTTCTTATAATTCATAATGAATAATGCATAATTTCATTCTTTCATTTTTATGTCGCTGGGCTTGCATCCCATCTTTGCCTTAAACTTGGCTGAGAAATAGTCGGGCGACTCGAAGTTGAGGCGATAGGCAATCTCCTTGACGGTCAGTTCGGTGGTGGACAGCAGTTCCTTGGCACGCTGCAGACGGAGTTCCTGCTGATAGGTGGCGGGCGAGAGGCCTGTGAACTCCTTGAAGAGTTTGCGGAAGTTGCTGTAACTGGCCCCCATCTCCTCGGCCACCTGCTGGATGGTCAGGTCGCTCTCCAGCGACTGGCGTATGCGAAGCCGGGCGCGGTTGATCATGTCCACCTGCTGCTGGTTCTTGCTGAGCAGGATGTTGCGCTCCAGCGAGTACATCATGCCAATCAGGTGGTTCACCAGTCCTGCCATCACCTGCTGCGAATAGGCGGCCTCTTCCAGAGCCTGCTTGTAGGCGGAGCGGTAGAGTTCCTCGATGACTGACGAATAGCCGACGTGGTAGATGGGCTTCTCCGGGGAGAGGAATCCGTGCTTGACGCGGTCGTCCATGTTCTTGCCCTTGAAGCCGATCCAATAACTCTTCCATCCGACGGCTGACAGGGGGTGATAGGTGTGCCATTCGCCAGGGAAGAGCAGGAACATGTCGCCTGCCTTCAGCCGCGTCTCCGGACAGTGGGCGCTGCGGAAGAGCCCTTCACCCTCAGGGTTGTAGAGCAGTTGATACTCATTGAGCGTGCGTCCCTTCTCGACGTTGAAGTAGTAGCCGTCGGCATGCCCCTTGGTGGGGTAGGGGTCGCCGGGGCCGATCTCCTCATAGCCGATGGTGCTGACGGTCAGTCCCCATAGTGCGTCGCGCTCGCCAGCGAGCAGGTATTTGCTTGTCTGCATAGTGTATTTACTTTTTTACCTTTTTACCTTTTCTCGCACGGGATCCATAGCCAGAATGTGGAGCCGCGGCCTTCGCCCTCGGAGGTGACCCCGATCTGGCCGCCGCAGCGCTCTGCTATCGACTTGCAGATGGACAGGCCGAGGCCGGTGCCTTGGACGTAGTCGTTGAGTTTGACAAAGCGCTCAAACACGCTGGCCTGCTTGTCTTTCGGGATGCCGGCCCCTGTGTCTTCGCAATAGAGGAAGAGTCCGTTCTTCGCGGTGCCGTCGGCGGCGGTCCGCTCCTCTTCGCGGTAGCCCACCTTGATGTGTCCCTCGTGGGTGTATTTGACAGCATTGGTGGTGAAGTTGGTGAGCACTTGCTGTATGCGCCCCTTGTCGAGGATGGTGGGGTAGGTGGAGTAGGGGTTGTCCTTGATGAACTCCACGCCCGGCTCTTCGACGCGCTGGGCCAGCGTCTGGCAGATGTCATCGAAGACTTGGGCAAAGTCGACCTCGGTCGGTTCGATGGCGAGGGCCTGCCCCATGCTGGATGCTTCGAGGATGTCATTGATAAGCCGGAGCAGCATGTCGCAGTTGTTGCGGATGATGCGTATGAACTCCATGCGCTCGCTCTGTTCTTCGATGACAGGCAGCAGGTCGGAGAATCCGACGATGGCGTTGAGCGGCGTGCGGATCTCGTGCGTCATATTGGCCAGGAAGGCCGACTTCAGGCGTCCGGAGTTCTCGGCACGGGCGGTCTCGTCCTTCAGCCGCTGCTGGGCATCCATCAGGTTGGTGATGTTTCTGATCACGCCGAACTGGCCTGTCGTCACACCGTGCTCATCTGTGACTGGCATGCCGCTGATGGCAAACCATACAGGCTGGTGGGTGAAGGGCGACGAGGCGAAGCGGTGGATGATGTTGAACGGCTTGCTCATGTTCTCCTCGCTGGACATTGCATAGCGCGCTCCCTCCTGCTCCTGCGGATCCATACAATTGACATACTCCTCGAGCGTGATGACAAGATCCGTCGTGCGCAGTGAGCGGGAGAACTGGACGGTCTGCGAGACCAGGTCGGAGCGCCATACGTACATGTCGCTGTTCTCCAGCAGGTAGTGCAACTGCGTCTCATAGCGGTTGGCCTCGTCGTTGATCCTGCGTATCTCGATGTCGTGTCTGCGCTGTTCGAGATACATCTGGCGCTCGTCCGTCAGGTCGCGGGATGTGATGATGTAGAAGATGATGTCGCCATGCTCGTTGGCGACGGGGTGGATGCGGAATTCCAGATATTTGTCGATGCCGAGTTCAGGGTAGTACATGCGGTGGCAGACGTGGAAGTCCTTGCCGGAGTTGAAGTCATAGTCGCCTTTCAGGATGGGGACGTCGAAGAGAGTAACCTTGCGGAAGTAGTCTTCGCCAACGGTATAGAAGCCGCAGATGTCTTTCATCCTTTCATTGACGTCGTGGAGTATGCCGTCGGCATCGTAGAACGACATGGCGATGAGGTTGGTCTCGAACATCTTCATGTATTTCTCGGCCATCTCGTTGTTCTGCTGTTTCTCAATGATCTCATGGGTGACGTCCTTGATGGAACTGACCACGTAGTGGGGCTTGTTGTCCTCAAACTCGATGATGGTGTGTACGTGCAGGTTGCGCCAGTCTGGGCTTTCTGGGGTGCCTGCATTCCAGCGTCTCTTCTGCTCCATTGTGATGATGCCTTGATGCTGATGCTCCAGTATCTCTTCGAATTCGTCTTTCTCTGTCGGGTGGATGCGGCTGACGAATTCCTTGCTGCTCATGCCTGACGGCGGTAGCAGGTTGCCATATATATTAATAATGTGGTCAGTCCACAGGTCGTGCTCTATGACGTAATAGTCGCCCATGCTCAAGGCTTGCGTCATCATGTTGTTGAGGTCGACTGACTTGCGGACGGCAGCCTTCACCCTTGAAATCATCAGACGGCTCAGCAGGAATCCGATGGCCGTGGTGATGATGGCGCCGATGATGATGAACAGGGCAATGGGCGACGAGTCGTTGTGGACACGCTCGGGATGGAACCATTTGTCGCGGATGCGGTCGATCTCACCTGCCTGTTCCAGACGTGCATATTCATCGTCGATCTGGTCGATGAGTTCCTTGTCATAGCCGATCAGTCGAAATTCGCCAGCGGGAATGTCAATCTCGTTGGTCGTCAGACTGTCGATGGCAAACTCCTTCATCTTCCATAAGGCGGGGCGTTCTCCCCAGAAGAAATATTTGTATCTGCCCTGTCTGACGCCAGCGAGGGCTTCACGGGGAGAGTGGTACTCTACGGTGAAGGCGGGATGCTCATTGCCCAGCATGATTTGCGACGACGCGTAGTCGTTGTTCCTGAGCACGATGGTGTCGTTGGGCCCCAGTTGACTGATCTTTGTGAGTGGTTCGGTGTCGACATGGTGTATGCAGACGATGCGATAGTAGTGTAGCAGGTTGCGCGTCATGACATAGGGGCGCTGCTTGTAGTTGAACGACAAGGCGTGGATGATGTCGGCCTCTCGCTTCTCAAAACTCTCGACCGCCTGGAACCATTCCTCCATCTGATAGCGATGGGGAATCTTCAGACGGTCGAGGATGAGTTCGAACACGTCGATGTTGTAGCCGTCAGGCTGTCCTTGGTCGTTCCTGAACTCGTATGGCGGGAACTCCCAGTCGCAGGCTATCACGAGTGGCTGTTCTTGCGTGTATTCGTGGATTTGCTGGGCTATGGCAGTCTGGCAACTGATGGCGGTCAGCAGCAGGACGAAGAACCGGACAAAGTTATAATGATGCTTCATATATACTCACAACTTTCTTGTTATTTCACTCGCCTTGCAGGGAAGGCTCACCCATATTGTGGTGCCCTTGCCGACTCTGGACTTGATGCTGATGGTGCCCTTCATCTGTTGCGTCAGTTCGTTGCAGATGCTCAGCCCCAGTCCCGACCCAGTGTTCGCACCATTGGCGAAGCGCTCGAAGATGTTTGGCAGCAGGTCGTCGGGAATACCGGTTCCTGTGTCCTCGACAGTCATGATGAGATGGTCGCCAATGTAGTCAAGGCGGGTGCGTACATATCCCTTTGTGGTGTTCTGGCAGGCGTTCTGTACAATCTGGTCCAGGATGATGCCTACGTTCTGTGCGTCAATCTCAACGATTAGTTGGTCGTAGGGATTCTCGACGATGTAGTTGACCCCAGGCTGCTTGATATTTTCCCAACTGGCGGTGCAGTTCATGTCGAACACCTTGGCAAAGTCAGTGGGCTGCGGGTTGATGTCGATCATCTGTGCGTCCAGGCGCGACAGGAAGAGGATGTTGTTGATCAGTTTCAGCAGGTTGCGCGAGTTCTCCTTGATTTCATCGATGAAGACGCTCTCGTCGCTGCTGCTGTGCTCCATCTCAAAGAGTTCCGCAAAGCCAACCACGGTGTTGAGCGGTGTACGGATCTCATAACTCATGTTGCGCAGGAACGCATTCTTCACCACCTCCACCTCCTGGGCCTTGGCGGTCTCCTTCGCCAGTTCCTTCTCGGTGTGCTTGATGTCGCTGACGTCGCGGCACATGCCGAAATATGACTCCGCGTCGCCCTTGTCGTCAATGTTTGGCACAAAGTGGATCTGCAGGCATAGCGGGAATCCCTTGGTCTTCAGGGTGGTCTCTATCGTTGCCTCGATGGGGGCGGCGGTATGGTTGTCCATGCTGTTGAGCACGCGTTGCACGGTATGCTTGTGGTGGTCGGCTGTCAGCGAGAGGGCGCGTGTCTGTGTCAGTTCGTACTGTGCCTTTCCGATCTCGCTGAAGATCGTGACCATGTGGGTCTTGCTGGAATAGTTGATCATGCGTATGCCTCCCACCTTCAGCACGTAGTTGATGTTCTTGATGTAACTTGTCACTTCCTCATTGGCTTTCTGCCGTTTGCGGAGGTTTTCCTGATTGCGGTTGTACGACCTGACGACCTCTGTCACGTCGCGGCCTGTGCCGTAGATGCCCAGCAACTGGTGATCCTGGTCGTAGATGGGTTCCAGTTTGAGTTCATAGTACATCATGCCCTTCTGGAGAAACTTCCTGGCCAGGCGGTTTCCTGCATTCGCCTTATAGAGCAGGGTGGTGTGGATGGTGCCGAGGTTTTCCAGGGAGAGGTCGTCCGTCCCTATCATTTCCTGTACGGTGATGTGATACGACTGGATGGTCTCTTTGTCGGTCATGAAGGTCTTGCAGGCCTTCTGGTTCATATCCACCAGGATGCCGTCCTTGTCGTAGTAGACCATGTCGGTCATGGCCGTGTTGAAGATGGCCTGATAGCGTAGCATATTGTTCTGTGCCAACTGTTGCTGCTGTTTCTCTTCGGTGATGTCGCTTTGCGTTCCGAGTATGATGGAGGGCCTTCCCTTCTTGTTGCGTCTGAGCACTGCCAGCGATATGGTGAACTCCCGGGTTTCATCTCCCTTGTTTACGTCCTTGGCCCTCAGGTAGAGCGTGGTCTGCTCTTTCTCCTGTCTCACGATCTGGTTGATGGCTGCGGTGAGTTGCTCGAAATCCTCACGGTTGTAACGCTGCGAAAACTCCAGGACGGTATAGTTGCGTACGGCCTTCCCGTTTTCGTCCATCCACGTGAATGTCTTCGTCGGGATGTCGTAAGTCCAGAACCGTACGGTACAGGTCTTCAGGATCAGCGACAGGCGGTCGTTCTTTTTCTTCAGGTCTTTCGTCAGTTTCTTCTCCCTGTATCGGAAGAAGGAATAGTAGAACAGGGAGATGGCGGCGATGATGGCCAGGGCCGTCGCTATCTTCCATATCCAGGAGGGGATGCCGCTCTCCGTCCTTTCTGGGTAGAACCATTTGTTCTGGATGGGCTGCAGGCGCTCCTCTGAGAGCAGCAGTGCATAGACACTGTCTATCTGGCTCAGCAGACGGCGGTTGTTCGACATGAACTTGTATTCACCGTGGGGCGTGTCGATGGGCGACAGTTCCAGGTTCTTGATCTGGTATTTCTGGATGAGCCATTTCAGCGACATCGTGTTCCAGACGATTTCGGTAGTCGGATTGGTGCTCATCTTCTGGATGGCCTCCTTCATGTCGTTGTATGCTTCGGCATTAGCCTCCCAGCCCCGGTCCTTCATCAGGTGGTGGCTGAAACTGCCGTCGTGTACGATGACACGGTTGTTGGCCAGGTCCTTGATCCCCTTGATCTTGGGGCTGACTCCTTTCTTGTGGACGACGCTGTGGGTGAACAGGTGTACGATGGACTTGCCATACAGGGCAAACTCGTCGTGGAATCTGGCAGCCATTCCCAGCATCAGGTCCGACTTGCCTGCCTTCAGGTCGTTGAGGGCGTCGCTGGTCTGTTTTAGTTTGATAAGGTAGGGGATGTCGAGCCGCTTGAAGATCATCTTCAGCAGGTCGATGTTATAGCCGTCCGGCTCCCCGTTTTCATTGAGGAAGACGTAGGGCCACAGATCCCAGGCGTCTTCGTAGACGAGCGGATGGGCCTCGTCGAACACGCTGACGCTATCGGCAGTGGCTTGAGCCCAGGAGGGGCTGGCTGGCAGATGGCAGAAGATAAACATCATGCATATCATCCTCAGCCGGACTAGTCGCTTGTTGTCTATATTCATTATTATTATTTTTTCATTCTTTCACATGGGATCTCCGCCCAGAAGGTAGAGCCCTTCCCTTCTCCCTCGGATGTAACGCCAATGCGCCCTTTGTAGCGGTCGGCGATGGCTTTGCAGATGGAGAGCCCCAGGCCTGTGCCCTGTACGTAGTCATTGAGTTTGACAAAGCGCTCGAACACCTTCTCCTGGTCGCCTTTGGGAATGCCGGCTCCCGTATCTTCGCAATAGATGTAGAGCCCGTTGTCGCGATACTCGTATCCCACCTTGATATGTCCCTGCTGCGTGTATTTCACGGCATTCGTGACGAAGTTGGTGATGATTTGCTGTATGCGGTCCGGGTCGATCCTGACGGTCAGTGTCTTATAGGGATTCTCAGCGATGAACTCCACTTGCGGATTCTGTACGCGTTGTGCCAGCGACTGGCAGATGCTGTTGAAGGATTCCGCGAAGTCCACCTCTTTGTCCTCGATGCTGATGCCGTTGGAGTCGAGGGTCGAGACGGCCAGGATGTCATTGATCAGGCGCAGCAGCATGTCGCAGTTGCTCATGATGACCTTCACGATTTCCTGCTTCTCTTCGGGAGTGGTCATCATGGGCAGCACGTCGCTGAATCCGACGATGGAATTGAGCGGTGTGCGGATTTCGTGGGTCATGTTTGCCATGAAGACGGATTTCAGACGGCCGGAGTCGTTGGCGCGTTCTGTTTCCTGCTTGAGGAGTTCCTGCTTCTGTATCAGTTCTGTCACATTGCGTATCACGCCGTAGCATCCCTTCAAGTGCCCGTCGGCATCGTAGAAAGGCACGCTGTCGATGATGTTCCATTGCAGGTCGTCGCTGTCGTGGTAAATGGCGCGCATGTGGCATAGGTAGGCCTTGGGCTCCGTGAAATGTTCTTCGGGAGCCTGGAAACTGCGGGCCACCGACTCTTCCTTATCGATGAAGTATTTGAGGAAGGTATCGTAAGTCAGCACCTTCTCGGGCTTGCTCAGTTCCTTGAAGAAGGAGATGGTGTGCTCCTCGAACGTGGTGCGCCAGAAGCGCATGTCGCACTGCTCCATCAGGTATTTCAGTTCCGTCTCGTATTGCTGGATTTCCTTCACCTGATGGCGGATGAATTCGTCGTTCTGCTTGTTCTGGAGGTAAAGTTCGCGTTCCGTGGTGACGTCGCGGATGGAGAACGTGATGTAGATGAGTTGGCCGTCATCGCCGTAGATGGGGTGGACGCGCAGTTCCGTATAGCAGTTGACGCCTCTCTCCAGGATGACGCTCTGGGTGCAGAACCACAGTTCCTCGATATGCCTGTTGTCGAGCAACTCCTTGAAGGTCGGCATGTCGTAGATGGTGCGGGAGAAATAGTAAGGGTCGTCTTCTGACTGGAACTTCAGTATCTCTCGCATCTTCTGGTTGACGGTGAGCAGGTTGCCGTCCTTGTCGTAGAAGGCCAGCCCGACTATCGACTGCTCGAAGATTCTCCTGTACTTGTCGTTCAACTGTTGCTCTTCCTGTTCCTGTGCGACGGTGTCGGTATGGTCGCTGATGGTGCAGAACAGATTGGTGGGGGTGCGCAGTTGCTCGTTGGCAAACTCTGCCACGCCCAGGTTGTGGATGTTGTGCCATTCCGCCTGGCCTTCCTTCTTGCTGACGTTCCAACGGAAACTGCATTCGGCCGTTTTCTTGCCGCTCATCAGTTCCCTGATGAATGTCTCGTAGAAGTGCCAGTCGTCGGGGTGTACGAATTTCCTGCTCTCCTCGTAACTCATTCCTTTCTCCGGCAGGAAGTCGCCGTGGATGTTGGTGGCATAGTGTTCTGCCAGCGACAACTTGATGACGGCGTCGCCGTTCAGGTTCAGCGTGTGCTTCATGATGGCCGACATGTCGTGAATCCGCTGAGAGTTCCTGCGGATGCGGAGAATGCTGAGGCGGTTGAAGCCCCAACTGATTGTAAAGGCGATGACAACCAGCAGGGTCATCAGCAGTGAGATGCCGTCGACTGCCGTTCCCGTGGCGGATGTGAGTATCTGTGACAAGGTCATGTTCATCTTTATGGAGTCCTTTATACTATGATTTCTGACTTCTTCTCGAAATTGCTGCTTTGGCAGGGGATGCTGATGTATATGGAGGTGCCCTTGCCCTTTTCCGACATGACCTCGATGCTGCCGCCCATCTGCTCTGTCAGTTCCTGGATGATGGGCAGGTCGAGCCCCGAGCCGAAGTGCTCATTGTCTTCGTTGAGGACAAAGCGCTCGAAGACGTGTGGCAGGTCATTCTTGGAGATGCCCTCTCCCGTGTCCTCAATCGTGATCATCAGTTCCCCGTGGCGGTATTCGTATTTGGCCCGTACAATGCCTTCCTTGATGGAGTTGGCGGAGAAGGTGCAGACCTTCTGGATGACCATGCCCAGATTCTGGCTGTCGATGTTTGCCATCAGCCGCGTGTAGGGATTCTCCACGACGACCTTCACGTCGGGGGGCAGCGTGCTCCACCCCATATAGCACCAGCCGTCGAACATGGTGGCAAAATCGCACTCCTGATAGTTGTACTCAATCATTCTGGAGTCGAGGCGGGAGATAAACAGGATGTCATTGATCAGTTTCAGCAGTTCGCCCGTATTCTTCCTGATCTCCTCGGCAAAGACGGGCTCGTCCTCGGGGCTGTGGTCGCCGTTGAACAGTTCGGCAAAGCCGATGACGGCGCTCAGTGGCGTGCGCAACTCGTAACTCATATTCAGCAGGAACCTGTTCTTCAGTTGTTCCGTCTCCTGAGCCTTTTCTGTCTCCTCTCGGAGTTTCTTCTCCGTGTAGGTCATCTCCGTCTCGTTGCGGCACATGCCGAAGTAGTGGGTGATCTTCCCCTCGGCATTCCGGATGGGCATGACGTTGAAGTTCAGGTAGACGCGGCGCCCTTGCCGGTCGCGCATCAGGGTCTGCAGCGTGTCGGTGATGATGCCCGGATGGCGGCGGTCCATGCGGCGGAACAGGCCTTTGGCCTTGCGGCGCTCTTCGTCGCAGACCATCGTGATGGCTCTCAGTTGCGGCAGTTTATACTGCGTCTTGTTCAGGTCGCTTGAGATTTCCAGTTCGTGGGTGTCGGGGTAGTAGTTCATCAGGCGCACGTCGCTCACCTTCAGCGAGTAGTTGATGTTGTCGATGTAGTCCTTGATGTCCCGGGTCGTCCTCTCCAGCGTCCTGATGCCCTCTTTCTGGTGGTGGTTGGATTCCACCATGTCTGTGATGTCGCGGCCTGCTGTAATGATGCCAAGCAGGTTGTTGTTCTCGTCGTGGATGGCACTGACCATGGCCTCATAGTATATCTTGCTTCTGAGGGTGACCTCCGGAATCCGCTCGTCCTGCTCCTTCACGGCCGTAATGTCGGTGATCGACGACATCAGCATGGTGTCCAGATGTGCTATGTCGATGTCGCGGTAGGCCGGGATGTCGTGGAAGTTGACCTTTCGCTCCAAGAGCGCCTGGCGGTCGGCGATGCCGAATGTCTCGCAGGTCTTGTCGTTGATGTCTGTCATGATGCCGTTCTCGTCATAGAAGACCATGTCCACGAGCGACGAGTTGAACACGGTATGGAATCGCAGCATCAGTCTGCGCGCCTGTTCGCTCTGTGTCTGGTCGTCGGTGATGTCCGTCTGGATGCCGAGGATGACGGCGGGCTGGTCGTGGTCGTCGCGGCGCAGGATGGAGAGGCTGATCTCGTAGAGGCGCTGACGCTCGTCCGGCGTCTTCGGCCTGGCTCCCTTCACATAGACCTCCTGCGAGAGGGCCTCACCGCTCAGGATGGCATGCATCAGTTCGCGCATCTCCATGAAGTCGTCACGGTCGTAGTCGCGTGAGAAGTCGATGGGGAGCATCGCCGGGCCCACGCTTGTCAGGTAGGAGAGCCGGTGGAACGCATTCTTCTCCCGGTTGTAGACCCAAACCTCTCTCTTCTTCGATTCCATCACCAGTCCCAACTGGGTGTTCAGCCGCTCCGCCTCGGTGTTGACTTCCTTTTCGCGGTACCAGAACAGGCGGTTGTAGAAAATCATCACAAAAAAGGAGATGAGCAGCGCTGCCACAAGATAGGCCATCAGGTGGGGGATGTCGAAAAGCGTCTTCATATCCTCCTGCTGGGCAAAAGCCTTCGATGCAGACATGCAGAAAAACACCAGGATCAGCAATTTATCGTTATAGGTCTTACGCATTATTGGACTCCTCTTTTTCTTTTTTTTCAGCGCAAAGATAGTCAAAAGAATGTGTTCTGCCAAATTTTTTTCCGAAAAATCACTAATTACCGTTAAATATTTGGCAGTTTCCGGGAAAAACACTACTTTTGTCATCAGAAATTCATGTAAAACTAAAACGATAAATATGTTAGACGTCAAAGAAACATTGAAGAAGAGTGAAGAGAGGATGGAAATGGCAGCGCTGTTCCTTGAGGAGGAACTGAACCGCATCCGTGCCGGCCGTGCCAACGTGGCCATCCTCGACGGTGTCAGGGTGGAGTCCTACGGCAGCAGGGTTCCCCTCAACCAAGTTGCTAATGTCAGCGTGCCCGATCCGCGTACCATCGCCATCAAGCCCTGGGACCGCAAGGAGATACGCAATATCGAGAAGGCCATCATGGACTCTGACGTAGGCATCACGCCTGAGAACAATGGTGAGATCATCCGCCTCAATATCCCCATCCCAACTGAGGAGCGCCGCCGCGACCTGACCAAACAGTGCAACAAGATTGCGGAGAAGGCCAAGGTAGAGGTGCGTAACGTCAGAGCCGACATCAAGGACAAACTGAAGAAGGCCATCAAGGACGGACTCTCTGAGGACAATGAGAAGGATGCGGAACTCGAACTGCAGAAGATTCACGAT
>ODAI012503263.1_pt1 | contig 12808 bp, 14 predicted proteins | sample 1539321 | NCBI WGS metagenome assembly ODAI01 (sample SAMN02144231, study PRJEB22623) | gut metagenome | biome: sheep rumen | host: Ovis aries | place: New Zealand | reverse complement strand
TCCGGATCAATATCGCGGCGTCCCAATGCTTTCCGAAACGATAGAATCTTTGCACGCAACTACTGGATATATTCGATCAGTAGAACAGGCAGCGCAATTCCAATCATCCGTTTGGGGATTTGTCACAAGCGAGAATCCAACGATGGACGAAACGGAGCCGCTGCTATCACGCGATCTTGACACGCCGATCCCAATTGAAAAAGCCGAAGATGGAGCGACGGGACCAACGATGACTTTATCAGCGGGATATGAAAAAGATATAGATCAACGCGCGTGGTTTGATAAATTATACCCACGTCCAAAGACAGTATCAGCGGGCGAGCTTTGGAATTTGAAGCCGGGTGAGGATGTGAAGTTTTTGCAGCCAACAAACCCAAACTCACAATTTGGAGAATATATCAAAGCACAAAGCGGCATGCTTGCTAGTGCGATCGGCGTTCCGTTGCAGGTGCTGTCATGTAACTACGATGGAACATATGCAAGCGCGCGTGGTTCTGTCCTTGAAGCAAACAGACAGTTTAAGCGATATCGCGGGTTCTTTATAGAACAATTCGTCAAACCGATATTTGAACAATTCGTTTATGATCTCACAAGAGACATAAACGCCGCATTGGATATCAGCGTTATTTCCCAGTGGCAGGCACCAACGGCGCTTTGTTTGGATCCGACAAAAGAGATCGACGCATGGACGAAGGCGATTCAGCTTGGATTAGTGGATCGTGATGAAGCTGCAATGGCTTTGTACGGACACAAGGCAACAGGAACGACGGAAACGCCGGATAAAACGGTGGAAGGATCGGAGGTATAGCGATGGATGTTTATAGATATCAAATATTTGATGATATCGACGAACGCACCATGTATGGTTTCAGCTCGTTCATTGACACCGTGCCTAAAGATTCTGGCGTGGTCATCGAAATCACATCACACGGCGGGCTTGTTTTTTACGGAAATGCCGTATATCAAAAGATACAAGAGGCGCAGCGGGATGGAATCACGTTTACAGCGAAAGTCTACGGCGTTGCGGCATCGAGTGCAGCAGATATAGTGCTATCTTGCAATCGCGTAGAAATGGCATCGACAGCGGCGATAATGATTCATTCTGCATGGAATGCCGATGGAAAACACGACGCAGGAATTGACATTGCAAACGCGGCACAGCTCGCCGTTATCAAACGGCGCTTGCCTGAATATACAGCCGACGATCTCAAAAAAGACAGATGGTTCACCGCAGATGAGGCGCTATCGATAGGACTTATCGATGGTATCTTTGATGTGGATTATGATAGTGTTCAGGCGCGATTGTGCGCTAAATATATTTCAACTCACCCAAGGGGAGGCGCAAAAATGGCTGAAGAAGTCAAAAAAGACGAAGTGATCGAAGAATCCAAAGCTGAAGAAGTTGTGGAAGAAGAGATCAAAGAGGATGTAAAGGAAGAACGAAAGCCGGATCTTGATGAGATCATGGAGCGCATCGCAGAACGATTCGAATCTATCGAAGAGCGACTGCGCAAGATTGAGGAAATGAACGCAGAATGTGGAGATCGACGCGACAACGCAAGATTGAAAGCGGCTTATGATCGAATCTGCAAACCTTGCCAGCCGGTCGAATCTGTGATTCATTTGGAAAAGACCGAAGACCCAAAGGCCGCGCTCGACAAATGCAAAGAACTCTACCCGAATTTAGATAAATTCGTCGGGTTGGATTAATACTATTAATGGAGGGCTAAAAAAATGGCAGGAACCATTTCAGTTTATGATCAGACTTCACAGCCGCGCATGCTGCTCGTTGAAGACAAAATGCCGAAACTCTTGCAGGAACGCTATTTCCCTACAAATGAGCCGGTAGATCTTTTTGATTCGAAGTCTGTTTTGCTGGATTTCGACGATGGCGATTTTGCGAGCGGCGCATTTGTAAAGTGTGGATATGTTGACGGTAATACAACTACTTATTTTGCAAATAATGTTGTCCCGCCTCGTATCGGTATCAGTGATACTATTGATACTTGCAATAAAGACCGCGTGCTTTTTGAATCGCTTTGTAGAAACGATCTTTCCCCTTCGCACGCGGATGCGTTAGACGCACTCTTGAGAATTAAGGCGGCGCGTTGTATTAATCGTGCAAGCCGTGCAATTGAACGTTTGTGCGTTATGGCATTACAAAATAACGCAATTCAGTTCACGATGGACACAAGTCCAACCGATTCTACACAGGTGACCGTAGACATAGAATATTTTGATAGTTCAAACTCGCAGACAAACCCACAGGTTTATGTCCCTACAGCGGATTGGGGACAATCCGGTGCAACGCCTCACGATGATGTTTGTGCAATGGTTAGAACGCTTGTGCAGCACGGCGGGCGAGCCGAAGATCTATTAATGAGTGAGGCCGCCTGGGCTTTGCTGTACGCAGACATGAACACAAAAGGTTTGCTGAACTCACAGATTCATTATACAAACATTGCAAACGGCGATGTTCGCGATCTGTTCAGTGCAGAAATCGACGGTGCAAAATGCGTAGGACAGGCACAGTTTAACGGTCATGTTTTGAATCTGATTGTGTACAACGGCGGATACAAGGCATCAAACGGCACATGGACAAATTATTTGCCTGATAGCTTTGTTTGCATCCTTGCACCGGGTTGCGGTAGAACGCTTTGCGGCGCTTGCAGTCTGCCCAATCCCGTTGCAATGTTCCAGGGCGGCGCAGCCGATATCAAACAAGTTGTTGGTAAATACTTAGTTTATAAATACTATGATTTCAACAACGAAGCTGTGGCGGTTCGATGTGCATCAAATCCGCTCCCATCACCGCTTTCGGCATGGCGTTGGATAACACTCGGATCGGCGGCTTAGGGGTGAGAAATGCAGCGTTTAGGCGATATTGTAGAGCAGGATCTATCTTTTATCGTGAATGAATTTCGCGATTTCACGCGAGAAACAACGATACAATGCGGAACCATCAAAAAGACGCTCTATGCATCTTTGCAATCCGCAGAGATAGATTTTACTTCGGACGTGTCGCCTTTAAATGCATTCAGCTTTTCATTATATTTCATCGATCCAAAAGATGCAGACTTTTCGGCTTGTCTGGTCAAGAATGCGATCATATATGTCGATTCTAAGCCATACAAAATCATCGATTGCGCAACTGTGCGAGGGTTGGTGGTTCTATCGTTGGAACGCAAACAGGGACGTTAAATCATGTCGTTGATTATCCGTACAGAAAAGATTGTTGAATCGCTGCAAAGCCGCATGAATGATTTATCATTCAAGTGGAAGGGAAGCGACGATACAAGTGAATATGTAGAGCGCAAACCAACGGTCTACGCATTCACCTACGACGATTTATCAAACGGCATCCCAATGAACACGCCTGCAATTTGCGTTCAGCTTGTGAGCGTTGATGATAGCGGGATCGCGCAGTATCTTGTGCATTGCTGTGTTTGCAATCCAGCATTGCAGGACAAGGAAATCACAAGGCCAATCGATGGCTCGCCGAATGTTTACACCTACGATACAGGGGACAATATAGATTCATCCGGAGTTCGGATCGAATTGTATAAATACTGCTTGCTGTTGGGGGAGCAGGTGTATCTTGCGTTGAAGCAAATGGGAAACACAAACAAAGATATATCGAACGTGGTGTTAAACACGCCGTCACCATATCTTTCCGATTTTCCTTATGCTGAATGCTCTGTATCTTTTGAATCGGACACGAAGAATTTTGTCGAGACGTTGCGAAGCACCGATCTTGAATCGATGCTATAGGAGGCCAAATCATGGCGACAGAACTTTACGGCGTGGATGCACAGCTTGTATCGAGTATCGGTGCAACGCCTGTATCTACTGATACAACATTGATCTTTGTGGGATCCAGTCCATCCGGAGATCTCAACAAACCATATTTAATCACGTCATTGGCGGATTATGGACAGAAATTGGGCGGCGAGCCTGGCGACGGATACAACCTTACGGAGGCGGCTATTGCTGCATTTCAGATCGCAGGCATCAACAAGATCTATATGATCCCGGTATCCAACAATCTTGTACCGGGATCATCTGAATATTTGGGCGATCCTGACGAATTTACTGGGATCTATGCGATCGAAAAAATGCTAATGGACGCACCAACCGCAGTAAATATTATTTGCGCGCCGTCTGTAGAGGATCCGGTCGTGATCGCGGCTTTGGACGGCATTGCAAAACGTGCGGCCGGTCACTGGCAATCTTTTCTCATGTACGATTCTGGAACTGATTTCGGCGTGCAGCTCACAGAGAATGGCATTGCTAATGCTGAAGTGGTTGTGCAGGGCAAACAGCTTGCAGACGGGCACGCGCTGGCAGTATGGGGACGCGTCTTGACTGCATCTGGACGCGCTATAAGCGGCGCAGCGGTTAGAGCGTGTTTACAGGCGAAAAGTGATGCAGACTACAACGCGCCGGGACGCAGTGGCGGCAATCTACAGATCCCGCAAATGCGTGGAATTTGCATCCAGGACATTGAATCGCTTGAAACTGACATAATGACAGGAGCACAGAGCGCGGGTGAGCACGTGCAACCGCTCAAATTCAACGATTCGACGAGAGAGTATGAAGAAAACACAGAATACTACATTTCCGGTATCACTGTTACATCCGGGAGCATAAAAGATCCAGAGATTATAGATTATGACGGCGAGCTTGCGCTAAAATTTAAAACGTCAGAGCTTGGAACTTATTCTTATAAGTTAAACATCCAAGCGAGACAGAACATTGATGTGACACTAACTGAATCTGCGGCGACAGAATTGAGCGCCGATGGGATCTGTTCTTACATCTATTACGGAAACGGCGTTTATCACACATGGGGCGATCACACGTCGCTATTTGCCGGTGGAACGGTATCTGATGAGCTCTATCGATTCGATAACTATATAAGAGTTCAGATGATGATTCTTAATGGTTTTCAGCTTTCGCACCGGTTTGATGTTGACGATCCAATGAACCTTTCAATGAGAAACGATATCACGAATTATGAGCTTGATCGGCTGAATCGCCTTAAAGCGCGCGGTGTTCTTGTCGGGAATCCCGTTGTAGAGTTCAGATCTGAAAACAATTCAACTAGCGATTTGCAGCTTGGCCGGTTTGTTTGGTCGTTTGAATGCACTGAAACGCCGCCGTCAAAGTATCTTAAGGCAGAAATTGCATACACATCCGCCGGTTTATCGGTGCTCACCAACGAAGAATAAGGGGGTGAATCCATGTTTAGACAAGTAGATCAGTTCACCGTTGTTAAGGGATGCACGGTTTACGTCGGCGAAAATGGCAAGTATGAGCAGTATCCGATCATTGTTGACACAGCTGAGGTCGGATTACCGGCGATATCGCACCCAACGATTGAAACACAGTCGATGGGATCTCTGGAATGTGTTGATCAGACGCGGATCAATTCGATGCAAACAACGATCACTTGCGAGCCGTCGATCATTCAGTCGAGATTGCATGGATATGGGATCAAAGACTACATGATCAAGTGGGGTCAGGAAGTAAAGAACGCCGATGGATCTGGATTTCATCTTGTGCCGTTTGTCGCCTATATAAAAGGCACCATATCTGATGACAGCGGCAACAACGTTAATACTGGCAGCAACACAACCGGAACGGTCACAATAAACACAACGTTCTATAGATTGCTTTGTGATGGTCAGGAAATCCGATATATTGACAAGCTGAATGGGGTTTTAAAGATAAATGGGTTTGACTATAGATCGGAACTTGAATCTATGTTATAAAGAGAGCCGGGAATCATCCCGGCTTTTCTTTATGGTGAGATCATGGAAACTTTAGAACTGTCAAAGCCGCTCAAAACGTTGTCAGGTGATACCGTTCAATCATTATCTTTTGATTTCGATGGCCTAAAGCCTATGGATTATAGAAATATAGTTAGGCTTGAAGCTCGTTTGAAAGGTGTAAATTTTGATGCGGAAGCGTTCAACATCAAAGCAACATCGAGTGAATTTCGAATGGCGACAGCATGGATCGCGGCTGTAAACAATAAAGATAACAAGATTTGCCTGGATGACATCGACAACATATCGTTTTCGGACTTGTTGCAGTTGGAGCGCATTGGGCTTTTTTTTATAATGCATGTGGAGTAGGCAAGAACGATTGCAGATCGTTCTATATCAAAACCCTTGGATGGTGCGGTAACATATCGGAGGTTTTCCACACATCAATAATGGAGCTCATAAGCATGCCGATTTCTCAACTGTATGAGATTTTCCCGGCTGTGATAAAGGGTAGGCAGGAATTGGCGAGGTCTTACAATGGCGCAGGGTAAAGTATCAAAGTATACTATTCAGCTTGATATTGAGCAATCAGACAAAACGCGCGCAGCGATCGACGATATAGAGCGATCGTTAAAAAGCATTGGTGATGCAACGCGTGATGGTCTTGCGGATGGTCTCACCAACGCCACAAAGGAAGCCGAAACACTCGCCAAACGCATCAAAGACATTGCAAAAAGTGAGGGGGATTCAACAAAAGAGTTAGAAGCATTTGATCGGGCTGCAAACAAGGCGATTGGAGATCTTGAAAAACAATCAATTGCACTGCGTCATTCACTGTCAGAGCAAGGGAAGGCACAGCGGGAACGGCTTGAAGCGCTGCAAAAGGAACGATCTGCGCTTGGCAAGACGGCAGCAGATCGAAAACGCGCAAAAGAGATAGACAAAGAGATCAAAGCGATCAGAAAAGATATTGTGGTTGGAACAGACGAAGAGCTAAAAGCGGCGCTTGAAAAGAACAAAGCTATTCGTTTAACGCTCAAATTGTCACAGCAAGAGGCGAAACTCTCCAAAGCAAAAGCAAAGGACGAAAAAACACTATCTGCGCTTGTAAAATCAGATATCAAAGCAATTCGCGAAAAAGTCAAAGAACAACTTAAATTCATTCAGGCATTGAAAACGACAGAGGGCAAGTATAAAGCGATAAAAAAAGCCGCAGGAATCGCGGCAAAAGGCGCGGGCGTTGTCGGTGCTGGTCTTATTGGTGGCGCGATGGCTTTGGGCGGCATGGCTATTTCCAGCGCAAACAGCCAGGTCGAGCGTGAGCGAGAGGCAAACCGGATCAAGGCGAGTATTTCGGATGACGAAAAGAATGCAATGCTTGGTGAGCTCTATGTGAAAACAGGCGCAGACTATACAACAATTGTAGATGCGATCAACCGTGTTACATCCGTTTTGGGCGTGTCGAATCGCGACGATATAGCACAGGCAGCGGTTGCAGAAATCAGATTTCCTGGCGCGGCTGCAATGTTTCGACAGCAAAACACAGGCGCGGCAAGCGCAAGCGATTTCAATGTCTACGCAAACCGCATCAAAGCGATACAGGGACAGACCGGCGCAAGCGTTTCACAGATACAGGAATCAACAAACAAAATTGCGAATCTCAGACAATCTAATTTTTCGAATGCATCCGAAACAGATCTATTGGCTATCTATTCCGCATTGCAGGGATCTGGGGCGTATGACACGCAAGAAGAATTAGATCGCGCGTTCAACTCATTTTTGAGAGCAAAACGGGGATCAAAAGATAATATTTTCGATTTTGCAGAAAAGTATTTCACTCAGAAATCGACACAAACACGCGGCGTTTACGGTGCAACGAACAAACAGCAAGCAATGCAGGCGCTTTCAATGCTCAATTGGTCTGGCATTCGTGGCGCGGCTGCAACAAGTTCGGCATCCACGCAAATGACAGCGGCGGAAACTACAGCCGAAAAAATGAGACAGATCGAAGAGATAAAGAACGATATTTTGATCAAGTTGTTAAAAGCGCTTGAACCAGTGATCAAATCCATCGATATAGATGAATTGTCATCATTCTTTGATGCAATGCTTAAACTTGCCAAAGAGCTTGCACCGGCAATATCTGCGCTTGTTTCATTCGTCACAACGACAATGGTTCAGCTTGTATCTGTCGTATCAAAGATCTTTGATTTTCTTTTTGGAGACGAAAAGAAGTTACCAACGCCGGAAACAGGGATCGCGGGACAGGCACACGCAAACGGCGGGATCGCCGCGATGCCTTCAATATGCGGCGAGCGTGGACCTGAAATGGTTATTCCGCTTGACTACTCACGATCGGCGAGACGTGCGAATTTAACGCAAAATCTTGTGCAAAATTTCAACATGGCGGGAAACGAAACAACCGCTTTATCACTTTCACAAGCCGTCAAATCACGCGATTTCACGCGCGCGATGATGAATAGCACATGGTTAAGCGGGAGACTTGGGCGATGATTTATACAGCCGCAAACGGTGACACATGGGATTCCATTGCGTTCAAAGTCTACAATGATGAATTTCAGTTTGTCCAAATCATGGAAGCAAACAGGAATTTCAGCGATATCGTTGTGTTTAGTGGTGGCGAATCTGTATATATCCCGGATGAGATCGTTACTGAAAATACTATCATTTCGACGCCGTGGCAGGACGGCGCAACGATCCGCATTATAACACCGGCGTGGAGATGACATGCAGTATCTATCTTGTGCAGATTTTGAAATCCCGTTGTGCTTTGTGCAGTCTGTGTCATGGCAGAAAAGAGCAAGAACGGTGCAGCACTATGGTGGATATGTCACAGCGCGCGGCTTTGAAACGGCTGAGATCTCAGTGAGATTAAACATTGATTTCGCCGTTTGTAAACTATTCGGGATTGATCCACAGGAAACGTTTGCAAAGACAGAATCGACGGTCACAAATCGGACGGCACAAAGCGGCGTGTTTCGGCTTGGTGGATACGCTGTTTATCCAGCGCTTGAATTTGCATTGACAAACATCAACAAGACATTCACGCCGGATCTTGGGATCATAGAATGCGATTGTGTATGGTCTGGTGTTCGGGCTGTGAAGAATGTTGCGCGTGAGAATGCGCTTGAAACAAGCCCATTTGACGCATTGCCTGGGGTTGTGTTGACGGTTGGATCGTCGTCTCTATCAATACAGGATTTTGCAGGTGTGAATGGGCTCGTAACCACGCCGGATTCTGTATCCATTGTGCTATCAATAGGATCAGACATGGATCTTGTGAACCGTGCCGGATTTCAGCAAGATCTATTAAATGGAGGCGTTGTGGATGTGTCGTTACCGCAAGGGAACACAAGATTTTATGTTGTCCAGGCCGATTTGACAGATGAGCAACTTTCGATCGTTGGCAGCGTCTACAAACCGCAATCGCAACGGTCGATCACACGGACATATCAGAATGCGTCGCTAAAGGCTATTATCGACGATTTGTCGGCATCCGCTGGCATAGAGTGCCGATGTCTTGCCGATGGACAGATTGATTATTATAGGGCGTTCGGGACGCCGCTAAACGCGATCAGAGAGCTGCAACAGGCAGCGGGGTTTATTTTGTCGATGCGCGGTGGTGTGCTAACGTGCGTAGACGTGCCGGATCGTCTGGATGCATCAGATGAAATAGAATTTTTGTACATGCGCGCAGACACAGACAGCGAGCCGATTAACGGGTGCTATTGGTATGATGGCATAAACCAGAAAACCGCAGGATTGCTAGACAAAACAGCAATCCGTATATATTCGGCGTTTCGAAGCAACGAAGACTATTCGCAGAAATGCTTGAATCTTGCGAGATATCAGAAAAACATGATCGTCATTGATTCGGAGATCATGCAGAACATCGACACGCACAGCGTTGTTTCAGTGAGATCAAACGACATGATCATACCTTGCCTTGTTGAATGGTTCGAGTTTGATTGGTTAAACAACCGCATGTCGCTTGAACTGCATTACATTGGGGACGCGCAATGATTGGTTATTTCATAGTTGATGGGTTCACCGGCGAAAAGGATTCAGCTGGGTTTGACACACAGATCAACGCGTCAAACCGCATGGATATGAACATAAAGAACACGCTGTATTTACCTCCATATCTTAGAAAATCGCAGTGCAACATTTCCATTGGTGATACCGTCTTTGGAATTGTCGATGATGTCACGGGTATCGGGTGTGCGCTGTTCGGCGAGAATGCGGCAGATTTTAAATATTTTTTTGACGCAGACATCGAAATAAAGCGCGGTCTGAATGTTGCTGATGATGTCGTTGCGGACGATATATCTTTGGTCGATCACATCCACAAGATATCTGAAATCCCCGGAAACGATGCGGTTTCGATCTATGCATCCGGAGAATCGGGCGGCGCGGCACCGGCGACGCTTTCGCAAACGTCCACAGATTCGGCGTCAATGCCGATTATACCGACGCCGTAGGTGATGACATGCAGAATTATTTTGTACAAAATGGCGTTTCGATTCCTATTATTGGAGCAGTATCACTATCAACAGGTGATGGTCTGGATTTATCACAGCGTTTTGCATACGATTACAGCAAGCGTCCACAAAGCCTTGTGTTTCGCAAGCGGAACACGGCATTGACGGCAACGATTCAACAATCATTCACAAATTCGATGTGCGTGGATAATGGATTCTTGCACATATTCGTTTATATTGATACTATACAAGACGCCGTGGGCGAGCTTGTTGGCGTCTACTGGCAAGGGATATTAGTTTCTAACTTCGTTGTTGTATCTGCACAGGTTTCAGCAAGCATTGACGCACAATCTATCATCTCGGCTGCTGCAATTTCTCTATCTTTGATCGAGGGGTTTGTCAGACGCGAAACGCTTTATACAGCAGTAAAGACACTATAGAGGCGTTGAAATGGCTCAAAATATCGCTCAAAACGTTGCAAACATGGTGAAAACAGCGAAAGGCGAGCACGTCCTGTTCAGATCGTTCGGTCTGGATGGCGTGGATTCACCAAACAGACTTACGCGCAGCTCGTTACAGGTTGAGATCAACAGATGGTATCCTGCTGTCGTTGTGGATAATGTCACGGTAAACCGCGCCGGGAGTGACGGGATCTTTGAATATAGCGTCAAACTGAGGGGTTCAAATGTCTGATTTAGATCTTATAAAAGCAGATCCGCGCGAATTGATAGATCTTATCAAATCTTCATACTACAACGAGACAGGAGAAACGCTGCAAATTGGTAGTGATGAATATGCGGCGGCGGCTGCATTTGCTTATGTGTGGTCCATTCTGATCGGACGTGTAAACGATGCGACGTTGAACCGCTTTATAGACAGCGCAAACGGCGTATATTTGGATGCGATTGCATCAAACTACGGAATTACACATAGGCCGGATGGCAACAAAGCAACGGCGATTTTCACGCTTGAAACATATCTTAATCATGGAACAATCATTCCTGCTCATTCCATTGTTGTTTCGGACGATTCGGGAAATGATTTCACGAATGATTATGATTTGTCTGTTGGATCATCAACATCTTTGCAGTGCGTTTTGTATGCAGTGGAAGGCGGATCGAAATACAACGGCATCCCGGCGAATAGTATCACAACAATCATCAATGGCGGCGTTTATATTGCATCATGCACAAACACAACGATGACAGATGGCGGCACGGACGCTCTGGATGATGATGATGATTTTCGTGAATGGCTAAAGATACAAATCCAAACATTCGCGGGGGCGGGAACCTATGCGGCATATCAGGCGCGAGCAATTCAGGCGGATTCACGTGTAAAAGACGTTTATGTGTTGCATCAGGATGATGCAGGATACCAAAAGGGACGCGTGAACATTTTCATTGTTACGGATAACGATCCCAATAGTTATGTGCGCGAAATTGTTCAAAATTATTGCAGCGATGACGCATTCAGACCAATAGGGGATCTTGTCGTTGTCGATTACTCGCCGATCGAAACGGAATCGATCGCATATCATTTCCAGGTGACATATCCACAGCGGTTCATGCAGGACGTTGTGACAAACAACAGAAATGATCGGATTTTGGCCAAATACAACGCAATGTTACAAGCCAAAATTGGGAAACCGTTTGTGTTTGAGGAATTTTGCGCGCTTTTATGCGAAAAAGACGAAAACGGCGTGTATGCTGTCGATGCAAAGCCGTTGTGGATGAGTGCACCGGCATATCCAACGCCGATCTATCCCGTTGCAGGTGGGCGTGTTTATATTCCGTCTTTGATCTGGGAAAATGCGTTTGATCCAAAGGGTGCATGATGAAACTATCAAACATTGAATCACGCAAACTATTACCGCGTTTCGCAAGCAAGATCGCCTGGTTGATGGATGCTTTGGACAGTATCATCAAACCGATATCGGAACGGGTAAAAAGCATTGATGCGCCATTGACGCTTGAAGCGATCGCCGCGTTGACAGATGAAGAACTTGAAGTGCTCTATGATCAATACGGTGTTGCGAAGTATTATCCGGATTTGTCACGATCGACGCGTGATTTGATGCTGTATGAGATGTGCAAGATCTATCGATATTTAGGCACACCACACGCAATCGAGTTGCTGTGCAACTATATTTTCGATAATGTGCCGTTAAATGTCCATGTTCTGGACAATCTTGCATTTGATGATCAAGGAACGTTAATTGATGCAACACTCTTGGACGTTTTCGATATTGAAGTAAATCCAGAATTGCCGGTGTTAAGTGAGGATGCAACGGCGCGATTGATTGCAAACATTATTCGATTTGGCAGAAATTCGCAGGCGTTGCGCGATATTATATATACTTTCACAGAGAATTTTGAATTGTCTGTCTACCCCTTGCGCGCCGGTGTGCCTGGGATATTTGTAGAGAATGACGCGATTTGCGAACCCGTAACGCCACCGACGCCAGCTTACACAGAAATCACGCTGTATTTGGCGAGCGGTAAAAAGTATGTACAGACTAGTATTACATCTGCG
>ODAI012063315.1_pt1 | contig 12808 bp, 32 predicted proteins | sample 1539321 | NCBI WGS metagenome assembly ODAI01 (sample SAMN02144231, study PRJEB22623) | gut metagenome | biome: sheep rumen | host: Ovis aries | place: New Zealand | reverse complement strand
TATACAATTTTAGATGTAATACATCTAATAATTTAAGTAAAAAAAAAGAAGCGCCCGAAGGCGCTTGGGCATTAGCTCTTGAGGGCATAGGTGTTGACCTTGCCATCGGTCTTTTCGACCTCATTGGCCCAGTAGTTCCGCAGACCATAGACGATCTTGCCCTTGGCATAACCAGTCTCGTCAGCCAGTTCCTGAGCGGTTACGGGATTCGTGGCGGACTTCAGGACTCCGATGACCGCATCATGGATTTCATCGTAAATTGCCCGATTCGCCTGCGCCTTAGTCTCACCCTTGGTCAGTTCAGCAACGATCTCGTCATAAACATTCATAAGTTCGGTGATGTTGTGGTCGTTGATGTAGGAAGCGATGGTCTGCATAGTAGATTTCTTCATAATAAATCCCTTTCTGGTTTGATGCGGTTTTCCTTCCGCTCTTTCGTAGTTATTGTACCATAGTTTTGGAAGTTTGTCAAGAGGTTTCCGAAAATTTTCTCCCTTTTATTTTCGGTCAAGAGAATCATCGGGTCTTGCGTTTCCATGGAGATTTGTTTCCGCTCCCGTTCTCCCTCTTGGCATATTCATTATAGCACTTTTGTGCTGTAATGTCAAGAGTTTTCCAAGAGAAATTTTCAACACCTTTTAAAGAGCCACGTGCACCCGACGCATTGCGGTTTACTCTCTGCGTTTCTCTTGGAACAATTATAGTATATCACAATTTTAGGAAAATGCAAGTATTTATTTTAGATGTATTACATCTAATAATTTTAAAATGAAATTGGGTTACTCCTGACGGAGTAACCCGGAGAGGATAGAGAGAATTTCCGAAGGCTCATAAGCCTGACCCGTCCATTCATTTCTGATGTCCTCGTTATCGTCAAACAGGATGTCAGTTTCATCGGCAAAATCCTGCTTGGGTGTACCATATTCTACGATATAAATTTCATCGAAGGAAACGCTTTTCAGATGGTCATGAAGCCAATTCAGTTTGGCAACCTCAACCGCCCGATTGTACTTTTCAGTACCGCCCTTAGAAGTCCAGCTGATGATTCCGATTTCATAACCGAGCTTCTGGAGTTTATTCAGATACCGAGCTAAGATGCTCATGTTCAGCATAACCTCAGCTTCCTCATAGGGAGAAGCATCAGAGGCCCGGAGTTTCGGGAGCCAGTTTTCCACGGCATACAGGTCTGCAATCGTGCCATCCATATCGAAATAAATCCTCATTCTCAATTCCTCTCTTTCTGTTCCCCTTGGAACGATTATATATTAACACAAATTTGGGATAAAGTCAACGGGAGTTATTAGATGTATTACATCTAATTTTAAAATGAAATGCGGTTTCCCGCATTAGTCGTTGAAGTACTGAATGATTATTGCAATAATTACAAGGATAAGCCAAAGTGCCCAACTAATCCACAGAGGAGCAAGTACCCATACCCAACTCCAAGCAATAACTCCGCACAGTTTCAGAACGATAAAAGCAATAGTCAGCAGACCACAGAATCCGACACCATTCTTCTTTATGACTTTCTTTTCCATCTTTAAGTTCCTTTCTGGTTTTAGGGAGTTTTCCTTTCTCCTTTTGACATGATTATAATATCATATTTAGGAATGAAATGCAAGTATTATTATTAGATGTAATACATCTAATTTATTCTGAAATTAAAACTCCCCTTCTGAGAAGGGGAGTTTATCATAAGACTTACGCCTTGGTGTAATAAGTTTTCTTGTCGCCTTCACGGGTGGAAGTAGCAAGCACGCCCTTCTCCACCAGACGCTTGGCGGCAGAACCGACCTGCATCACAAGCACGTTGTCGGCAACGGTGTTGCCCAGTGCATTGCGAATGTCAGTAGCAGTATACTCGGTGAAAGCGGGCAGAGCGGCAATCTTCGCATCCAGTTCATCACGGCGAGCCTGCGCTTCGGGGTTGGGGCCTTTGGGAGCCTTCGGACGAGCGGCACGCTCGGCGGCCTTCAGAGCAGATTCGGCTTCCCAAGCCTTATACTCGGCAACGGCGGCTTCCATATTGAAAGCGGTATGGTTCTTGGTATCCTTGGCGAGTGCGACCTGCATATTCACCTTGGCAATACCATCTTCACAGGGGACAACGATAAAGTTAGTCTTGTTAGCACGGGCGTTCTGGGCACCTTCGATACCGGACAGGATAGTTTTCAGTTCATTAATAGTCATTTTTTACTCCTTTTACTCTTGGGTTTAGTTACGGCAGACCCACCTGCACAAATTTTTTATTTCGTTCTCTTGGAACACTTATATTATACCAGATTTCCAAGTGAAAGTCAAGTATTTGGAAATCTTTTTTTGTTCTTTGGGACTGGCGCCCGTCCCTTGGAACAATTGTATATTACCATAATTTTGGGATAAAGTCAACACTTTAAATTAGATGTAATACATCTAATATTTGAAAATGAAATGGGAGAATTATTCTCCCAGAATGTCGTAAACTTTTAGAATCTTTTCTACTTTCTTTACGTCCTGTTCTTTGCAAGTAATGGGGACTCGGATAGTATCAGATACCTTTTTGATTTCGCCGATACTACATCCAACTTTGTCAATGATACAATTCAGAATATACAGAGAGATACGGTTTTTGGGCATGTAATAAGTGCGAGTAGTCATTTCAATCACTCCTTTACATTTGGTCAAAGAGTCTTGTATTTATTCTTCTTTTTCCGCACAAGGATACCACCAAAAGATAAAGCCGGGATTTTGGGATTCTAACTCTAAGCACAATTCTTCTGCTCGGTCGCTTGATTTTACAATCAAATAGGGATTAGCCACGTTGGTGTCTTCAAGTTCCTGCATGATAACACATTTATAATTCATTCCTTCATCCCTCTTCTGGTAAAATGAAAAGTTTTTACGTATACAATCGAAAGCGAAGAAGCAGAATTTTGTTTCATCTATAGAATGACAAAATGTACAATGCTTACATTTAGTACAATTGGTTACTGCTTCGGTAAGAAATTCATTTAATAGTTCCATTACTTTTCAAACTCCCTTCCTTTACTTAAGAACCAAAATATACAATACCATCTCGATAATTAATTTCTGTTGCGTGGTTTTGGGTTGCATAGTAGCCAGAACCTTCTAAAATCCAAACTTCGGCTTCATCAGGAAATTGTTTAAGAAATTCACGCAATTCTTTGATTGTCATTAATCCCACTCCATTCCAATGTTTGAAGCGATAAATCTGTTTTCATATTTGACATCAACAGAAAAGTTATATCCACCTTCAGTAATAGCTTGCTGATGGCGCTTCTCTAAATCTGCTTTACTATCACAATAGTAAGTATGACTTTTTTGATATTCATCATCAAATGGGTCATCAGTAACCCAATTTAGTTTATAGCGAGTCATTCATCAAATTCCTTTCCCTTATGTTTCGGGTTTTTTCTTCTCTTATCGGGAATCACTCTGGTGACGCAATATCCAGAAGGAAATTGCTTGCGCTCGGATTGAAATACTTCAACCCATGTCTTGGGTTTATTATTTTTCTTGGCCATACGAATCCACCTCAAATTCCTCAATAGTATACCAATCTCCGTTGGAAAAGTAGAAGCAATCAACTCCAAAGGTGCGCTCAAAGCCAGAAAGAAAATTGCTATCCTTAATTTTCATCATAACATAAGCAACGGCTTTCTGGTAGGAAGAGAAAATGCCACACGTTGCATCCTCATTGCTTACAGAATATACAGTCATTTTAATTTCCTTTCTGGTTTAGGGAGTTTTCCGTCTCCTATCTGATTACAAGGATAGTATATCAGGAAGAAATGAAATTGTCAATTGGGATTATTAGATGTAGTACATCTAATTTGAAATTAGGGCCGAAGCCCTTAACAGTCGTATGTGTATTCGCCGGCGTAGGGGTCATATCCTTCATCCTCGTTATAACCCCAGTCGTAGTCTTCTACCTGACTGGCTTCATAGCCATACTCTTCGCGCGCGAAGTCCAGCTCGTCATCAACGAAGCTGTCTCTATCATCTTCTACGATATCAGCTTGTTGCCATTCATCCCAGCTTGACCAGAACGCACCCCCAATCGTCACAATCTTCCAGCGGATCGTCAATATGGCACACATTGCACTGGTCGCAATAAGGGCAGTCCCCATAGGCATTGACAGGGCAAAAAGTGGTGTCTCCATTATAGGTTCCCTTGGCTGAATCACGCATCATAAACACTCCTTCCCGTCCCTTTCGGACAAGTATATGATAGCATAATTTTAGGAAAAAGTCAAATACTAAACTTAGATGTAATACATCTAATATTCTAAAACGAAATGGCGCTTAGCGCCAAATCGTTTTACCTTTTTCGGTGAACAGCGACTGGTTATGGTCAACCTTTTTCCGCAGGAAGGGCGGTACTTTACCAGCTCCACCATACACGCTAACCAGCTCGCGCTGAGTGGTAACATACATGGTGATGATTTTCAGTTTGTCCTCGCTTTTGATAATGGTCACGCCAGTATCTGTGATACAGATATACTTGCCAGCTTGCCCAAGCTCATAGCGGACATACTTTTCCTTAATAACCTGCCCCATCCCGATTTTTTCTACGATGTTCTTGACCCGTTCTGCTCTCTGAACCTTCACATGATAAGTCATTTCCATTTGGTTAATCCCCCTTTCATGGTTATACTATACCACATATCGGGATAAATTGCAAGTGGCATTATTAGATGTAGTACATCTAATAATCCGAAGAGCCCGAAGGCTCATTTCAAGAAACATTCATACCAAGCATAGTCGCCCCACGTGCCATTATTTACTACCTCGGTCTTATAGTCTTCCCACGCCTGCTCTTCGCCCTCTTCGGTGTTGGGGTAGTCTCGATCTTCAACCCAAGAGTTGAAGTCCCGTTCTACAAACCAACCATAACGGCGCTCATCCAACCATTTGAAACATTCGTCCACAACTTTATCGAAATCAGTATAGGCAACCTGCGGTTCGCCTTCAAGAGTAATGACATAAATACGCTGACTCATTCGTATATACTTCCTTTCTTTGATAGTCGCTGGCGGAAGCGCCGGTCTGCGCATAAGCCGGGATTGGAGGTAACTCCGCCCGTCTTCCGCCTACTTCCCGAAGGAGTCCTTCCCTTCGGACAAGTGTATTGTATCATAGTTCTGGGAAAAGTGCAAGTCTTATTTTTAGATGTAGTACATCTAAAATAATAAGATGAAATAAAGGCGCTTAAAGCGCCTTTACATAATAGGCCAGAGACAGGCCAGTCTCAGGAGAGCAATTGTAATAGCTGATAGCATTGCACAGCTTATCAAAATCAGCGTCAGGGTCATTGGCAGGTTTCGTTGTCCAGCTTGCCATGAAAGAATCAGTTCTCATCTTATTGGGGATAATCATAATTTCTTTTCCGGCATTGTACAGGGTGCGAGCGTGAGTCTTTGTTACCTTAATCATGTTTCTTTCCTCTCTTTCTGTCCCCTTCGGACAAGTATATAATAACATAATTTCGGGAGAATGTCAAACCTTAAAGTTAGATGTAGTACATCTAATATTAGGAAATAAAATTGGCAAGGGATTACTCCCTTGCCATAACTTCTTCATAATCAAGTCCTAACCATTCGCAAATGTCTTCCATTTGAAACCAAAAGATATCATTGATTTCTGTAGTACTCCAGGGTTCTTCATTGCAGTCTTTCAGTTCTTCCAGCTGGGCTTCGATTTCATCCAGCTCTTCAGGTGTAAGCTTAGCGGCATTGCTTGCAGCACCGCCCCAGAAATGGAAATCCCGCAGATTCTTTTCAATTGTCATTGTCATGTTCTTTTCCTTCTTTCATTTTTTCTGTTCCCTTGGAACAATTATATAATAACATAAGTTAGTAAAGAAGTCAATATCTAAATTTAGATGTAGTACATCTAATAATTTAAGACTAAGGCTTGCGCCTTAGTCGAACAGACCGCATACTGTATCATTGAAGATATTTGGGTTGTCCGGATTGACTTCACGGGTGGCCAGCTTGCCCAGCCGTTTCTCCAGCTTGTGTAATTCACACATACCCTCTTCATAGGTGGGATGGAGTACCAGATGGACATTGGCGTCATCATCATCATAGAACAGGACAGCGCAATTCATTTTGGGGTTGTCGGTGAAAGTTGAGACTACGATGTGCATCCACTTCATTGTTGTTTCCTTCCTTTCTTCTCCCTTTGGAGTGATTAAAGTATATCATAATATATAGTACCTGTCAATACTTAAAATTAGATGTAGTACATCTAATTTGTTTGAATAAGAAAAGGCGGGTGATCAGTCCGCCTTGTGCCCTCATTTTCCTATCAGGCCGGGCAACCCAACCAGTGGGTTCACTGATAAGAGAGCGGTATATGCTCAACATTTGTATGCCTGCTTGCATTATACCCTGCAAGTTTCGGCTCAGTGGTGCGGTGGACTCATCTGCCCTTCCTCCTTTCGACAATAGTATATTATCATATTATGTATAAGAAGTCAAGTACCAATATTAGATGTAGTACATCTAATATTAGACTAATATAAATGCCCGCGGGAGGCGGGCGAATTATATTCATGCCGGTTAATTTCATGCGCTAATCACAACCTTTCCGTGTTTAGCGATATATTCTTCAAAAGCCCTGGGGCCGAGCTCGCTCATCTGCTGTGTCCAGCTTGTCATTAAGTAAATTCTTCCGGTGCGCTTGCCGAGCCAGCTTGTAGCCAGCTCGCTCAGCTTTTTGTTGCTACGGATGGAGCAGGGGACTTTTATCATTCCGTCATTGCCCATGGGAATCCAACCAGTACGATCAGCATAGAACAGGTACATTGTTTTAATCTCCTTTCTTGTTCCTCTCTCTGAGGACAATATCATTATATCACTTTTCCTATAGAAGTCAATAGATAATATTAGATGTAGTACATCTAATTTATTTGGATAAAAGAAAACCGGGTCAACCCCGGTCTTCAACCTCACCCGTGTAAATATTGAAACGTTTGTTGTCAATGTAAAGCTGTTTTGCTAACTGATAAGTAAAACCATATTCACGCATGAACCAGCCGATGTGCTTAATTGTAGTACGGGAATAAAGACCACTCACCTCTAACCAGCCTTCCGGATTGATTGCGATCACGGCGGTAGTGTAGCTTATAAGGGTAACCGCGCCATTCTCATACTCATATACCTTGACCTGTGCGCTCTCATGACCATTGATTTTCCGAACCTTCATTTTGTTCTACCTCACTTTCTTTTATCGTTCCCCTTGGAACAATTGTATATTACCACATTTTCGGGAGTAATGCAAGAGGTAAAATTAGATGTAGTACATCTAAGAATTGATAATGAAATGACCGCTTACACGGTCATTTCACTCAGAAATGCCAGAGCTTCTTCCAGAGAAGTGGAGGAAAAGATTTCCTCTTCATAGCCCTCGGAACCTTCGAGTACAATCCACCCGTGGAAAGTAGGGGTATCAAGCCGTTCGAGAGTATAAGAAATAGTCTCCATGATAGTTACCTCTTTTCTTTTTTCTTGTCCCTTCGGACAAGTATATATTAGCATACTTTTAAAGAAAAAGCAATAGATATTATTAGATGTAGTACATCTAAAAACTATAGGGGAGAGGTTACCGCCAGATAACCTCGTCCCACTGCTTGCGCGCCCAGTTTTCTGCGCCCTTGCGAGTCTTGAAAGTTTTGAAGAGCGTGCACGTGACATTGACGCCATTGTTGACCCACTGCCAAATCTGGTAAACGTTGTTCCGGTAGTAGATTTCATAAGACTTCATGATTTCATCCTCCCCTCAATTTCTAAGTTAATTATACACGTAGTTATGGGAACTGTCAACGCTAAATATTAGATGTAGTACATCTAATAATTTGAAGATAAAATTGTGGCCCGGTTTCGGGCCACATGATTAGCAGTAGACAAGAGACATATCCGACCATTTTAAAATTGAAATTTGGTTATGTTCCCGACCGATGCGAAGCGCTTCCCTTTTTGTGCTGATGCGGAAAGAATGATCAATGTAATAAATTCCTTCGCTGTACCAGATACCACAATTTCCTTTCAACTTGCGCACGCAGGCGATAGCTTCTTCAGCTGTTTTCAGCTCGTAGCCATAATCGGCCACCTGATACCCCGTCTTGTGGGTAATGATGCGTCCTGCCTTCAGAGTCAGCCCGTCATTCTCCTGCAGTTTCCGAATTGTCCGAATGTTGATCATCTTGATGCCCTCCTTCATTTGATGCCTTATTATAGCACGGATATGCTATAATTGCAATAGGGAAAATTAGATGTAGTACATCTAAAACGATAAGGGCTCGCGCCCTTAATCTGTGATGTATTCATAGACAAACAGTTGATGCTCTTTCAAGTCATCATCGCTGATATAAGTATTGGAATGAATCTGCTTTCCACCTTTCGTCTGGAGGGCTTTCAGGAAATCAGCCAACTTGCCAGCATCAGTAATAGTTTCTTCTTCCAGCTTAAAATGCCAGCCCATATCATACAAGCGCTGGACGGTGCCAATACTTTCGGGAAGAGTGATCATCAGCCGAACGGTGGTCTTCAAGGTGTTTCTCATTTTGAAATTCCTCCTTTTCTCTCGGTACCTCATCGGGTACAACCCGATTATACACGGAGAAACGGGAAAAGTCAAGAGGAAAATTAGATGTAGTACATCTAATAATTCGAAAATGAAATTAGAGGACGCGGTCAACGTCCTCATCATGGACAAGTGTCCACATGGTAATTTCATATCCATATCGTTTTGCGGCCTGAAGTTCTTCGACCGCCTCGGCAATTTCGGTTTCATCATAGACGGCAGAATACTTATAAGCATCAATATTGGTTTTGGGAGCCTGGTACTTAAGAATAATTTTCATTTTGTTTCTCCTTTTCATTTTCAAATTGTCCCTTCGGACAATGCTATTATATCGTATTTTAGGAAGTAGTACAAGAGATATTTTTAGATGTAATACATCTAATTTTAAAATAAAATAGGCAAATGCCTATTTCGGGATTTAATTATTCCTGATAGGAAATAGCCATCACGCCACCGCCATCTTCAAATTGCCCATAATCATGAGCATCGGCCCATCTACAGGCATTATCATATGTATAGACGTGCAAGTAACCACCTGATAGTGAACCTTATTTTCCATGGTAATTCTCTTCTTGATTCGGGATTTATTTTAATCCCTCTTCTATGGTCTTATTATATCAAAACAGAAATGAAATTGCAACTCTTAAAATTGGATGTGGTACATCTAAAATGGTTATAGGGAAAATGGCGGTTATTTTACCGCCATATTAGTTTTTTCGTAATACAAATTGAAATTACCGTATTCTACAGAACATGGGTCAATAATATCATCATATCCCATTTCTTCGGCGTCTTTAGCAAGATCGGTTTCGGGAACAATGTAACCAAATTCTTTGTGCATCCAATAATATTCTTTCATTTTTGAAATTCCCCTTTCTGTCCTTAGGACAATTATAATTATACATAATTTTAGGAAAATCGCAATATATAATTTTAGATGTGGTACATCTAAAAAGAGAAAGGAAAAGGGGATTACTCCCCTTTCTGCCACTTTTTCATGAGAGATTCGGCCGCCTTCTTCGTTTTTACCCATTCACGCTGGACATTGCACCCAATACGCATAGTTACATAATAGCCCTTGCCCCACTTCATCATATCAACCGTCTTCATGTTCTTTCCTTCCTCTCTGGTTTGGTGGGTTTTCCTTCCCTCTTTGATGATACAAGTATACTACTTATAGATATATTCGTCAATAGATATTATTAGATGTACTACATCTAATAATTCTGGCCCTACCGGAGTAGGACAGAGAAGGACGCCGGGTCGCCCGGCATACAGAAATCACTATATGCCCGGCTGAGCATACGGCGGCAAGCGCGCTTGCTCAGAGTGCGCGCGTCAATAGATACGATGACGCCACAAGCGTCAAGGCGCACCTCCAGACCAGAGGCCAGAGCGGAAACGGCGGCGGAACGAGTAACTTTAATAAACATAGTCGGGTCCTCCTACTATTTAATGTGTCCCTCTCGGAACAAGTATATATTACCATAAACCATAGAGAAAAGCAAGTAGATTTATTAGATGTACTACATCTAATAATATGTCTTGATAAATAGACTACATAGTAGTATACTATCTTTACTAAGAAAGGTGGTGTTATGTATGTTACAGATGAGAAAAGTTGTCCTGATGGCGCTGGCCCTGACCATGGTGGCTTTGACCGCAAGCGCCGAGATCCACCCCAAGACCGCTAAGGTGATCGAGGTAAATGAAGCGGAAGATCTGGTTACTATCGAAACCTGTACAGGAATAACTTACACTTTCGAAGGATGCGAAGATTGGGTTGAAGGTGATGGCGTTTCCCTGATAATGGAAGACAACGGAACGGAGTCAATCCTTGACGATTGTATCCTAATGGCTGAATACACTGGATGGACACTTGAACGCTAAGGGCCAAAGCCCTTTATTTATTAGATGTACTACATCTAATTTTAGAAAATAAACAAGGCCGATCATTTGAGTAATGATCGGCACTTGTATTTACTCTTCTTCCACTACATGCGCTTTTGGCGCCGTCCATTCGCTGAAGCGAAACTGCTCATTCCATTTCATGCAATACGCTTCTGCAGTATCTCTGTCAGAAAACTCCCGGATTAACTGTCCCCATTCATCTACTACATAAAACATGCTTTTATCTCCTTTCAATACTTGTAGCTTGGATAAGCAGCTCGCCAGCTTTCAGCTTCTCGCTCACGCTTTTCAGCTTGCCAGCTTGCAGCTATTAGCAATGTAGCACCTACGCCACATATGCCCAAAGCAAGCCCCAGGCCTGCAAAGCTCCCAGCCACCAGCCCAGCCACCATGATGCCACCCGCAACCACACACATTCACCCGGCCTCCCTTACCATTTTCTACATTATACCATGCCAGGCGCACCCCGTCAAGACAAGAATTTAGGTGTAGTACATCTAATTTTGAGTGACCAGATTTTACATCTTTTATGCTTTATTGCGTTAAAGTAAATCCGTACATCTAAATTCGTGTATCGTGTTAGCCATGGCTAACACGACAATAAAAAAAGAGGGCTGACGCCCTCTGCTTTATTCCCATTATTATTCAAGGGGAAGGGGCTCCCGCCCCCCCCCCTTCCCCGGTCTTCTTACTTCCGCATGGTATCTTGCATGATGGCCATGCCAATCAATGCAAGCTCTTTTTCCGTCTGCTCGTCGTCCATAACTTCTGTGATTTGCAGGGAACCAAGAGCCACATAGCTCATACCAAGGTCAAGGAACCGCACTTCATATCCGAAGGAACGAGCATAATCCGCATAGTTATTCATAGTCATTGTTTTTTCCTCGCTTTCTTTATTCTCTCTGGGAAGGGAAGAGGCTCAAGCCTCTTCCCCAAAGATGGCGTCATAATCCACAATCTCGATGTGGTAATGCTTGCCGATGGTGGCCAGCAGGTCAACGTGGGCCTGCGCTTCTTCCATGGTGTCATAAGATCCCTTCACCCAATTGTCTTCACTGATAACTTCATACTTCATGGTGTAGCTCCTTTCTTTTTGAAGGGGGGGGCTCCCGCCCCCCCCCTGTGGTGTCAAGCGTTCTCTTCAAGGAAGGTCCGCAGGGTGGTGTATTCGCCGTTCTGGCAGGCTGTCCACCGGGCTTCAAGGTAGGTGGGCTGCAGGCAGATGCAATCGTGAAGCTTGTGCCCCCGGGCCAGCTGCTTGTTCGCTTCCCGGAGCTTGTCGTCATTCACGCCAAGCTTGCACCCGCTGGCGAAATTGCCAGCCTTGCGCTTCAACCCGCAGGTGGCCACAAAGTCGATGAATTCCTCCCGGGTGAAGATGAGCACATAATCGAGCACGTCGTCCAGCGTCTCCAGCAGCTGGGGCTTGGCGCAATAGGCCACATAACGGTCGAGCTTGCAGAAGTCGGCGCTGATGGTCTCTGTCCGGGTGTAGCCAATGATGCCGTTCCCCGTCTTGACTTCCAGCCCGCCGTTCTTGCGGTTCAAGGCGTCCCTCTCGTCGGAATGGTGCACCCGGAAGTCGGAAGGGGTCAACCCAGCCTTCTTCCACAAATGGCGGATGATGGCCTCGAGATAATCCCCGTAGATTCCGGTGGAACCTTTCGCCTGTGCGGTTTCCAGCTTCACCAAATAAGCATCATGAGCCAGCTCAAACTTGATACGGCCGTTCCGGCCTTTCACAGTAACTTCAATTTTCTTCATTGTCTCTTTCCCCTTTCTTTTTGCTAACACGGGCTACGCCCACTTGTACGCACCGTCTTTTCAGCTTCGTTCATTGTGGCATGGCAAACACACCCTCCCTCGGCCTATTCCCGGCTGTTGGCGCCTTCCGTTATTCGGTTGTCAAGGTTCGGTTCCCGGTACCGAGGGGGTACCCGCCCCGCCCCTTTCGGGGCCGTTCCTGTTTCCGGGGATAGAATAACAAAAAAAGCGCCAGCCGTCAAGCATTTTTTGAAAAAAATTGAATTTGTACTTTTTGGTACGCAAACCATACCAGAATGGGGGGTTAGATTCGGTCTTTCAAACCCCCCAAACCGGGCCGTAGGCCCGGGGTGCACATTTTCCACCGTAGCCCGATTTTTCAAACCACATCCAAAATTTTCCGACTCAAACATTTGACAAACCCTAACCCCATATGTTAAAATAATAGCAAAGGAGGTGTTGAAATACAATGAAAAAACCATATTCATTGGATTACACCATCGAACGAGACACTGACCGCCTTCACCTTGTCGAAGGCATTTTA
>ODAI012155972.1_pt1 | contig 12809 bp, 11 predicted proteins | sample 1539321 | NCBI WGS metagenome assembly ODAI01 (sample SAMN02144231, study PRJEB22623) | gut metagenome | biome: sheep rumen | host: Ovis aries | place: New Zealand | reverse complement strand
GTGGTGTTGCCCTGTAACACGTCATACCAGTTGGAGACGGGCAGCTGACTTATGATTATTGTTGATTTTTTTCCGTGACGGTCCTCTATTATCTCCATAAGGTCAAGTAGTTGTTGACCGTCTAAGGACCTTATACCGAAGTCGTCAAGTACGAGCAAGTCTGTCTGTGTTTTAAATTCCCATAATTTCTTATATGTTAAATCAAAAAAGGGAAGAGAAGATGAACTTCCTAAAGTATTCTCTATGATAAGGGATCTAAAAAATCATCGGCCGACATAGGCCGACCGAGAAGGTGCAGAATGCGGGGGCTTTACCTCCCTCATTCATCCCGCACCACAAAGTTAAGTAACAATTTTTTAACCGGGCAATTTCAGCCCATGTTTTTAAACATAAAATCGAAAATTATGAAGCAGACACAGAAATACAGGCAGTTGTCGCTATTGTTTTAAATTCCCATAATTTCTTATATATTAAATCCTATAAGGTATAAAAAGCATATAATCAACAAAATACAAAGGCATTTCATTAGAAAAATTCGATATTTTCTAATGGATTCAGCTGAATTTCGTTACAATTTCCACGTGATACGTGGTGGTACGAGTATTCGTTTTGCTTATCACCAACAAAGATAACACTTACATTAGAATATCTGTATACACTTTTCTCAACTCTTTTCCTATGTTTTATAGAATCGTCTAAATTCTGGCAATACTTGACGAACAAGCAGTTACTCATCGTCCGAAACCCATCGTTTTTAAGTTTCCTTTGAAATTTCGACCTTTCCATCGTCCCCAATTTGGTTCTAGAGAATTGCATGACTACATATACCCACATATTTAACCTTATGTTAGTTTTGGGAAACAGATGAATTGACCTTCTTCCACCCCGGGTTGTTATGTACCGTCTTCCAGACGGCATTCGCCATTATAAACATTTACCACCAAACAAGGCAATATGGTACCTTCTGGCCATTAGATAAAAAGGAAACCATGAATCTATCTTCGGAAAAAAGTAGGATAAATAACGGACTTCCAAACGAAAAAAGGGCTGTGCGCCGCACAGCCCTTTATATTGCAGGAGTAACAGCCCCCTGTAGATGGAATTAGTAATCGATATACTTGAAAGCAGCACACTTATACGTGCCAGACTTATCGGAATCGTATTTCGGATTGTCTTCGTTGCAGACTGTTGTGACACAAGCCTTGTTTACATAAATGGTGCCGTCGGTCTTGTAGCACCAAGACTTGCCACTGCCAGAAAGGACAGAGACATTCACCTTCGATGCGCCACTCACATAGATATCGTTATCGGCCGATATACCCTTCACACCACTAGAGCCTTCAGGAGCAGTGACCTCGACCTGGGCAGTGCCAGAAATGCGGATTGCACCGTCGGCCTTCAATCCAGCAGGAGAAGACTCCTCACCGTCATCTTCTACAAACTTAGAGACAGCGCCAACCGCTACATTAAGTATGCCACCAGAAATATCCATACTGCCAGGAGAAAGGGATCCGCCAAGATCTAAAGAACCAACCTTGATACCCTTAGCGCCATTGCCCTCGACTTTCACCTGGACAGTACCACCCGACTGCAAGTAACCACCGTCGCAAGTAATGGCTTTCTCATCGTCGGCCACGACCGTTGCGCCAAGAGCCCCACCCCGAACAAAGATTGAATCGTTTACATCGATAGAAGAGCCCGCCTCGGAATTGGCGACCACACTACCATTAAGCAAATAGAAGTTATCTTTTACACGGAAGCCCGCCTTCTGGGCCGCAGAAACGATGACACCACCATTTACCGTCATATCGTCTTTAACGAAGACGCCATGCTTATAGCCACCCTGCACCGAGAGCGAACCGCTGCCCTGGAACGTCAGATTGTCGTTCACATAAATAGCGGCATTCGTCGTATCGCCAGTCGTAAGATCGGCCCCCAAACGGGTCGGCGCATCGGTAAGCGTATTCACACCCTTCAGTTCAATCGTCACACCCTTGTTACCCGACATAGCGACCACCGCTTTCGAGTTGTTGTGGAGCGTGAGGTTGTCGAACAACAGCGTGGTACGCTTCAGTTGTTCCATATAGAACGATCCGTTGGTAGACGCACCCGAAAGGGCGAAAACGACATCCTTCATATCGAAGACAGTCGTGTCGGTCGAAACCGTCACATTTGCGCCATCGGCCACAACAGACACTCCCAAACCAGCAAGCGGATTCTGCACCGAGACAGCGCCCTCGGAATAAGTGACAAAAACCGTATCGGAGAAGAACACCAGACTATCGACCCCCACAAAGTCGAAACTCTTGCTCGAGTCTTCGGTGTGTTGGGTGAGTTTCTTTTCAGCAGTGGTGTATGACTTGATGTTAGAGACTTTGGTTTGCGAAAGCGGCACATTGTTCTTGAAAATAACCGCCCTGTAATCGGCAAAAGACACTGTAGCAGAAAGAGCGGCAACAGCGAAAAGTAAACCTTTCTTCATCACTTCTTCTGGAATTTAAAGGTTAGACCATCGGTTTTCAAGACATAGATGCCGGCAGCAAGGCTACCCACCTCGACCGCCTCGCCAGCCTGATAAGGGGCAGTAAGAACAACCTTACCCGCCATATCGACCACCTGCACTTGCTTCAACGTAGCGGGCGCATTGGCAATGAACACCTCGTTAGACGCGATAGAAGGATAAAGCACCACCTCGCCCTCGCCCAAAACGCGCGGAGCATAAGAAGCGTCGTCAAAAGTAACCTTCTGGATAGAAGGCAACGTAAAGGCGTATGGAGTTACGGACACATTATCTGTTAAAACCTTCATCACATTACTTTCAAAGAAAATCATGCCGGTATTCTCGACTTTAATCTTCTCTACGCCACCCGTCTTCAAATAGACGTTGACATTAGATTGAGCATTGGCAACAAAGGCCGACCCGACGAAGAGAAGGGCAGCCAGAGCCTTACGGAAACAACTGTGTATCATAGTATTTTTATTAAATTCACCTCACAAATTTATTATAAAAAAAGCAACTTGTACCAAATCTGGCGGCAAAGTTCTACCAAATACATTCAAACAGCAACAAATGTACAAAAAAATGCAACCAAAAACAAAGAAGAGCAAAGTGTGGATTAAAAGGATAGAAAAGACTATCTTTGCTAAGTAAAAAGACTATAATTAAGATAATGGCAAAATTTGTAATAGAAGGCGGTCACCAGCTGCGCGGCGAAATAACACCCCAGGGAGCAAAGAACGAGGCACTAGAAGTCATCTGTGCCACAGTGCTGTCGAAAGAGGCAGTAACCATCAGCAACGTGCCCAACATACTTGATGTGAACAACCTCATCCAGTTGATGATGGATATGGGCATCTACGTCCGGAAAGAGGGCAACAACACCTATACCTTCAAGGCCGAGCACATCAACGAAGACTACCTTCACAGCGAAGACTTCAAAGACCGCTGCACCGCCCTACGAGGTTCGGTGCTGCTAGTGGGTCCGCTGTTGGCACGCCTCGGATATGCCATTATACCCAAACCCGGAGGTGACAAGATTGGCCGCCGCCGCTTAGACACCCACTTTACGGGCATACAGAAACTGGGAGCGACTTTCGCCTACGACAGCGAGAACCAGCTGTTCAACGTAACGGCGAAGACCTTGAAAGGCTGCTATATGCTACTCGACGAGGCGTCGGTAACCGGAACAGCCAACATTGTGATGACCGCCGTCACCGCCCAAGGCACCACCACCATCTACAACGCAGCGTGCGAGCCCTACATACAGCAACTATGCCGCATGCTGAACCAGATGGGCGCCAATATTAAAGGCGTGGGATCGAACCTGCTGACTATAGAAGGCGTGGAAGAGTTGCACGGCACCACCCACCGCATACTGCCAGACATGATTGAGATTGGCTCGTTTATAGGCATGGCGGCAATGACCGAAAGCGAGATAACCATAAAAGATGTAGCCTACGACGAGTTGGGCCTTATACCCGACAGTTTCCGCAAGCTGGGCATAGCCCTAGAACGCCGTGGCGACGACATCTACATACCCCAACAGCACGTTTACACCATCGACACCTTTATCGACGGTTCCATCATGAACTTCGCCGACGCGCCATGGCCAGGCCTCACACCAGACCTGCTGAGCGTGTTCCTGGTGGTGGCCACCCAGGCACAAGGCAGCGTGCTGATACACCAGAAAATGTTTGAGAGCCGCCTCTTCTTTGTAGACAAGCTGATAGACATGGGCGCACAAATCATCCTCTGCGACCCACACCGCGCAACCGTGATTGGTCTAGCCCGGCAGAACGCCCTGCGCGCGGCCAAGATGAGTTCGCCCGACATACGTGCAGGTATCGCCCTGCTGATTGCGGCAATGAGCGCCAACGGCACCAGCACCATCAGCAACATACAGCAAATAGACCGAGGCTACGAGCGCATAGACGAACGACTGAACGCACTGGGCGCCAAAATAACAAGGGTGAACTAGCCCAATAAAAAGGCAGAACAGGCGGCAAAGGAAGCCGTAGAGCGCAGAATATTGGAGCAAAACGCTAGAAATAAGCAGGAACGATTTGGATATTAGGAATAAAAGTCCTAATTTTGCGAACGATTTCCTATCGTGGCCGAAAAAGTGCAGACAAAACGTATGCCGCCACCGGAAAAAACATAATAGTTTAATAAAAAATGTACGCTATTGTAGAAATTGCTGGCCAGCAGTTCAAGGTAGAAAAGGGCCAGAAATTGTTCGTTCAGCGTCTTCACGACGCAAACAACGCAGAAGAAGATGCAAAGTTGAACTCTGACATCGAATTCGAGAAAGTTTTGTTAATCGACAACAACGGTACTATTACTGTAGGAACTCCTACCGTAAGCGGTGCAAAGGTTAGCGCAAAGGTTCTTTCACACGTAAAGGGTGACAAGGTTCTTGTATTCCACAAGAAGAGAAGAAAAGGCCTTCGCAAGTTGAACGGCCACCGTCAGTACTTCACTGAAATCCAGATTAACGACGTTGTTGCTTAAATTAAAGGAGGAAATTAGAAATGGCACATAAAAAAGGTGTAGGTAGCTCTAAGAACGGCCGCGAATCGGCTAGTAAGAGACTTGGTTTGAAACTTTTCGGTGGTCAGTTCGCAAAAGCTGGTAACATTTTGGTTCGCCAGCGCGGTACTGTTCACAACCCAGGCGCAAACGTAGGCATGGGTAAGGACCACACTTTGTATGCATTGGTTGACGGTGTTGTTGAATTCAAGAAGAAGAAAGACAACAAGTCATACGTTAACGTAGTACCAGTTGCTGCTGCAGAGTAAGTTATACAAACCTATAACGAACAAAGACTGTCAAATTAATTTGGCAGTCTTTTTTTATGCCCTCTGCCCTACTGTCCTGCAATTCGCCACGCCCAGACCTGCCAGTTTCCCCAACCGTTGGGGATGGTGCAAAAGAAATAACCGCGACCACTCCTTCCCTAAAAGAAACGCCAACAAACGGCAGAAAAGGAGGGAAAGAGATACAGAAAGGCCTTAGAAAACATTATATTTGCATAAGGAATTATACATTTTGATAAGGAAGATGAAAAAATTACTCACAACTATACTGTTAGCCGGAGCCGGCTTGTGCGCATGGGCGCAACCACAGCCAAAAATAGAGATGAAGCCGCTAGCGATGGATCCGCAACTCCACTACGGCATACTGCCGAACGGAATGACCTACTACATACGCCACAACGGCAAAGAGAAAGAACGGGCCCACTTCTACATCATTCAGGACGTAGGTGCCATTTTGGAAGAAGACAGCCAGAACGGACTCGCCCATTTTCTAGAGCACATGGCATTCCAAGGCACCAAAAACCTTCCGGGGAAAATGCTGATAGAGTATATGGAAAGCGTGGGCGTGAAATTCGGTTCAAACATCAACGCCTACACCTCTATCGACGAGACTGTGTACAACCTCGACGCAGTGCCAACCTACCGCCAAGGTATAATAGACACTGCCCTGATGGTTCTGCACGACTGGTCGTGCTTCCTTTCGCTAGAGGATGAAGAAATAGACAAAGAACGCGGAGTGATACGCGAAGAATGGCGCACACGCAACAAGGCCAACCGCCGTATGTGGACAGCCTCGCTCCCCATCTTGTTCAAAAACTCGCAATATGCAAAGCGCAACGTGATTGGCGACACCGCCATCATCAACAACTTCCCCTACGACACCCTGCGCGCCTACTACAAAAAGTGGTACCGCCCAGACCTTCAGGCCATAGCCATTGTAGGCGACATAAACGCCGACTCGGTAGAGCAACAGGTGAAGCGTCTGTTTAGCGACATACCCAAACCCGTGAACCCGGCCAAACGCCCATACTACGAGATAGAAGACAACAAAGAGCCGATTATTGCCATACTGACAGACCCAGAGGCCAAACAGACCATACTGGACCTGGAGTACCGCCACCGTCCGATACCAGACGCGACCAAAGCCAGCGAATTCGGCTACATCTATTCCACCATCAGCAACATAGTAGAGAGCATGTTGACCGAGCGAATGGCCGAAGTCTGCCAGGAAGCGAACTCGCCATGGGCACAAGCCGCCGCCAACTACGGCGAGCTGGTCCGCACCCGCGATGCCTTCAGCCTGTATGCCGTAGCAACCGAAGGGAAAGAGAAAGAAGCCTTCAGCCGCCTTCTGCTGGAAGCCGAACGCGTACGCCGCTACGGATTCACACAGAGCGAGCTAGACCGTGCCAAGGCCGAACTGCTCAGTTCGATGGAAAAAGCCTTTAACGAGAAAGAGAACCAGAGCAACAAGGCGTATGTGAACGAGTACAAGCGCAACTTCCTCGACTTCGAGCCCGTACCCGGCATTGAATGGGAATTCGCAAAAATACAAGAGCTGCTGCCGAGCATCGGTCTGAAAGAGGTTAACGGCGTGCTACAAAAGAACTTCTTCGGAGACGAGAACATAACAGTGGAGATTATGGGTCACGATGCCCTGAAAAACATCTTTACCGAAAGCGGAGTCGCAGAAGAGTTGAAAGGCATGGAGAAGCTGCAGGTGAACACCTACGTCGACAAAGTGACCAACGAACCGCTCGTGAGCAAGACGCCAAAAGCAGGCAAAATAAAGAGCACAACGAAAAACGACAAACTGGGTTACGAGATGTGGACCCTGAGCAACGGAATGCGGGTTGTGTTCAAGCCAACCGACTTCAAAGACGACGAGATTCTGCTCTACGCCTATAGCGAAGGCGGAGCCTCGCTGGAAGGCAACATCGACAAACTGCCATCGGCCCAGATATGCGACGATGTGGTAGAGAACAACGGTTTGGGCAACTTCAGCGCAGTAGCCCTGCGCAAGTCGCTGGCCGGCAAAATGGTGGGAATAACCCCACGCATTTCCACCTACGAGCACAGCCTATCGGGTAGCTCGTCGGTAAAAGACTTCGAGACCCTGATGCAGCTGTTCTACCTGTACTTTACAGGTGTAAGGACAGACAACGACGGTTACGCGTCGGTCATCAGCCAATACCGCACCGCCCTGGTGAACCGAAAGAAAGACCCGTCGACCGCATTCGGCGACAGTGTCAACGTCACCGTCGGTAACCACCACCCACGCTCGGTCAGCTTCGACACCACACAACTGAACAAAGTGACCCAAGCAGACGCCCTCGCCTTCTTCAAGAAGTGTTTCAGCAACCCGGCCGACTTCACCGTAATACTGACAGGCAACATCGACAAAGAGCAGGTAAAGAGCGCCATACTGACCTACCTTGGCGGCCTGAAAGCACAGAAAGGCCGTCTGAAATGGGAAGACCATGGCGTGCGCGTGCCAAAGGGGTACAATGTGTGCAAATTCACGAAAGACCTGCAAACCAAAAAAGCAAGCAACTTCATCTACCTGACAGGAGATATGGAGCCAACGCTGGAAAACAAAATCTATATGCAGGCATTAAAGAACGTACTCTACACCCGCTATCTGGAATCGATGCGCGAAACGGAAGGCGGCACCTACGGAGTGAGTGTGAGAGCCGGCATCGGCATCAGACCAGTTAAAATAGGCAGCCTGCAAATGTCGTTCGACACCGACCCAGCCGTAGAAGACAAACTGTTGCCAATAATAGCCGCAGAAATAGACAGCATCATAGCCAAAGGGGTAAAAGAGGAAGACCTGCAGAAGACTAAAGAGATTATGCAGAAGAGCCACAAGGAAAGTGTACGTGAGAACCGCTACTGGCAAAATGTGATAGCCACCTACCTGAAAGACGGCGAAGACGAAGAAACCGGTTTTGAGGAGATAGTGGGCAGAATGAACGGCAGCCAGATAGTAGGCACGCTGGAAAAGCTGGTGAAACAAGGCAACAAGATAGAAGTAATAATGCTGCCCAAATAACCTGCGGCATAAGATTGCAAACAAAAAATCCCCTTGCCAGCGCAAGGGGATATGCAAACTACTAAAATAACACTATTATTTGGTAAAAAGAATAGTTATAAGCCCCACAGAGGCTAGAAAATGTTGTTTTGTTGATAAATATTCTCTAACTTTGCGCGTGGTAAAATTTTTAAGAAAAGATGACAAAGTCAGAAATTGTAGAGTCAATTAACGCGAACACAGGTATTGACCGTAATGATGTTTTGAAAGTAGTAGAAGGCTACATGGAAATTGTGAAGAGTTCACTTATTAAAGGCGAGAACGTATACTTGCGTGGTTTCGGCACATTCGGTCTGAAAACCAGAAAGCAGAAGGTAGCGCGCAACATCAGCGCAAAAACTGCTGTTATTGTACCAGAGCACAACATTCCTTCATTCAAGCCAAGCAAGGAATTTATGGCAATGGTAAAAGACATCAAGTAAGACGACTACAAAAAACAGAAAAGATAGGGGGAAGGCGCCAGTGGCACCTTCCCCCATTTTTCACCCTACTATATAAAAAGAATTGTAGCTAGGGCTACAATTAGGAAAAAAGATGTACAGTCGGCGGCAACGACAGACGCATAGTGCGGCGAACTGCTTGAACCGACAGCAAGCCCTTTTTGGGGGCATACGATGTGACAGAGGCCAACAAAGGCATGCCATTATTATAACATTTCATCACTATATTCACGATTAAAAACGGAACGGGAAACAAGTCTAGTTAAGCGAGACATTTCTTCCCGAGGAAAACAACCGGAGACCGGATTTCCGAGAAGCGAGGTTCCACCTGTGGACGACAGCAAGATGGAAATACTGGCAAGTGTTGACGTTTCTTCAAATTTGAGTAGCATAACTATAACGATTTAATTGATCTCTTTAAAAACGAGGGAAGGAACTGTAAGCACCTTCCCTCTTGAATCCACCCTATTATACAATATATTAATTGTAGAGGTGAATAATAATAATAGGTTAAATAAGACAGATGATGGCTTATAAAAGCCACCAAAGGTGAAGATATAATGAAAACATTCTTTTCTCTCATTCATCGTAAACCTATTGTGCTTTTCGCAGTGCAATAATAGGGCTTTTGGCAAATGCTGGATGTGGAGAAAAAATAAAAAGGTATGGATTTTTTTCAGTCAAGAAAAAGTGAACACAGGCGGGGACAATGTGGAGAAAACAAATATTCTGTTTTAAACATATATTTTTATGAATCAACCTATGTCAGGTCAATCAGACACGCCATTACACTAAATTTTCCACAAAAAGAGGGGCTCTAATAAATCCACCTGCACAAAAAAACCACATTATTTTCAAAAAAATACACACCCCTGCAAAATAAAAAGTTCAAAAATCCGTTTTATTTTTCGCTAAAATAGAAGGGGGAAAATTGCCGTTGACAGACAAAAAGAGCCGGGTTCCCTCTGAAAAGGAATCCGGCCCGGAAAAATACCTTAACAGATATCGCCAACAATAGCCTTAAAATCGGGAATCTGTTCCCAATAGTCCTCCAGACAGTTTTCGCGGACATGAACAGTCTGGTAGTTCAACAGCCGGCCGGTAGCACAATTGTCGGCATTGTCGTCGAAGTACAACGTGTTTTGTGGCACAAGTCCGGTAGCCTCCTCCATTAGGTGGTAGATCTGCTGTCCGGGTTTTGCGACCCCCATCTTGTAAGAAAGAAAGACATGGTCGAAACAATCGTCGACCGTATACCCCAAAGCATTCATCCGCAAGAGGCACTGTTTCCACAAGTAGTCGTTAATATTACTAAGCAGATAGACCTTATACCGGCTCCGCAACTTCACCAGCACCTCGAGCCTGCTGGCAGGAATATTACCGCACAGCGTGCAAATGAGTTCGTTGACCTGTGTTTCGGGAGTGCCGGGTCGGCAGAGCGCCAAAATATCCCTCATAACCGTTTCTTCGGGTTCAAGTCCGTTGATGTAGCGGTTCATAAGACATTTGATTCTTCTTTTATAAAAGAGCATCTTCAAATAAGGAACACCAACCTCAGAGAGCGCCTTTCTCAGCAGCATCCAGTCCATGTTCACAACAATCCCGCCATAATCGAAAACCAATACGTTTACCATACATTTAGTTCTAAAGAAATTAATGAAATTAGTTAGTGCGCAATATAGGCAAGTGCGGACGTACCATCGTCAAGACGGTCTTTAGTAGCAGAGTCCCCATATAATTAATCAGCACAACATTTTATAGCTACAAAAATAGGTCAATGTATAGCAAACAAAAATAGCAGAAGTGCCCCAAAAATGAGCCAAAGTGCATCAATAAGCACCACAACCTACTTCCAGACAGAAGAAACCGCACGGACACTACGCCCGGAGTAGCGATGGTAGAGGTATACCTCGTGTGAGGCAGGCACACAGTTAAACATCAGACAGGGGACCCACATCGAGTACTCCACAGAAGAAAGTTCAGAATCGTCCGCCTCTGCCAAGTAATAATGATTCAAATCGTATTTATCGATAACGCAAGACAGCGTAGACGCCCACAGGAAACTGAAATAGAAAACAGAGCCCATCACCTCATATTTTTCAGTAGAAGAAGGGATGAAAATGGTTTCACCGTTTGTTTTTGAGACGCCCACCACCCCAACCACAGTATCGCCATTAACGAACGAAGTTGGATGCCACTCGCAACCTTCATACAACTCTATCAATTCGTTTAAAGTAGGCATACGCCACCCTGCTCCCCAGTTGACCGTAGCGGCATCGTCGGCAGGTTCTAGCGTCAATTTATTGTCGACTAATCCACAACTGCTCTCGGTGCAATACTTTACCACCTTGTCGTCGTCCCACCACTTGTAGTTCTTCCAAGAGAAGCAAGTTTTCGGTTCAGTTTCACCCCAAGCGAACAAGGCGCCTTTCTCGGTTGTTTTTTGAGCGCCCACATTACAGGTAGCCCATTTTGTACCGCTGGGCAGACCAAGGTCGACATAATCGTGTCCGTCGTGTTGCCCGCTGACAGACGTCTGGTGTACAACCAACGGAAGGGGCGCCTGATTCTCATCGTCAGACACACCCTTAACGAAAAACCAGACAATAGTACCAATGGCCAAAATAGCCCAGGCAAAAACATCGGAAACGCCAAACTTAACTTTCATAGAAATTTAACAATGAGTTACATACAACACGTAATAAATTTTCATTCTAGAGGTGATACGGCACGGACAGAAAGGCCTTCATACAAAGAACTGTTTTGCACTGTATTTCATTTTCATACACTAAGATACGCTAAAAGAAACATATTGCACAGCATACCGCAAGAAAATGCGAGAGCCGCCATAAAAAAGCCCCTGAATACAATTCAAGGGCTAACCATATACAACACAACGGGCTCACAATCAGATGCCCATATAGCTGTCTTTAAAACCTAAGAAATAAAGGACGCCATCGAGTCCAATGGTATTGATGCTCTGTTTAGCGTTGGCCACCACGCGTGGTTTAGCATGGAAGGCAATACCCAATCCGGCCTCGCCGAGCATAGGCAAGTCGTTCGCGCCATCACCCACGGCAATAGTCTGTTCGAGGTTGACCTTCTCGACCTGCGCAATAAGTTTAAGCAGTTCGGCCTTCCGGTGTCCGTCGACAATATCTCCCAGAAAGCGTCCGGTTAGTTTGCCGTTTTCGTCCACCTCCAAATTATTGGCATACACGTAGTCGATGCCGAACTTTCGCTGCAACTGTTCGCCAAAGAAGGTGAAACCACCACTAAGAATGGCAATTTTGTAGCCGCAACGCTTCAAGACCTCCATCAGTCGGTCGACCCCTTCCGTAATCGGCAGATTGTCGGCAATATCTTGCATAACAGAAACATCAAGCCCCTTTAACAGAGCTACACGACGTGTAAAACTTTCCTTAAAGTCAATTTCCCCCCTCATAGCGCTTTCGGTAATCGCCTTCACCTGGCTGCCCACGCCCGCCCTTTCGGCCAACTCGTCGATACATTCGGTCTGGATCAGCGTAGAATCCATATCGAAACAGATAAGACGACGGCTTCGGCGGTACATATCGTCACGCTGGAACGAGAAATCGAAGCCCATAGAGGAAGAGAGCCGCATAAGTTCGGCCTGGAGGCCAGCCTTGTCGGTCGGATTGCCACGGAGCGAGAACTCGATGCAGGCACGTGTATTTTTATCGGGGTTCTTAATAGATATACGCCCAGTGAGTCGCAGAATAGAGTCGATATTAAGGCCTTGTTCGGCAATGACACGAGTAGCAGCCTCAATCTGGCCGGCCGAAAGCGACCTGCCAATAAGCGTAAGAATAAATCTGTTTTTTCCCTGCTGGTTGACCCAGTCTTCGTAGTCGTCGTCGGTAATAGGTTCAAAACCGATATTCACGCCGAGTTCGGTAGCCTTGAAGAGGAGTTCCTTCATAACCGACCCCGAATTG
>ODAI011143236.1_pt1 | contig 12810 bp, 13 predicted proteins | sample 1539321 | NCBI WGS metagenome assembly ODAI01 (sample SAMN02144231, study PRJEB22623) | gut metagenome | biome: sheep rumen | host: Ovis aries | place: New Zealand | reverse complement strand
GGACTGCGGACATATTGTGTTATTTTATAAATACAAAATCAAAGCCTTTGATTGTAGCATTATCAATGGAAGAATGAGGTGTTAAAATGAAATACGAAGAAACCATTTTCCTCAAACAAAACAATATAGAAATCGAATATGGTCTTATTCATGGAGACAATACTATCATTTTTATAAAGCCCGGAACTGGTGGAAATTGTTATGGGTATAATAACAAATACCTCAAGGTTGCTAAAATCTTACATGAGAATCATGGATGTTCCGTAATAGCAGGTTCCAACCCGTTTGGATATCAGAATGACATGGCAATGGAAATAAATATTATTCGTGATTATGCAAAGGCTCACGGATTAAAAGAATATCAGGTTTATTACCTTGGTCAATCCAACGGTGCGGCTATTGGAATAATAAATGCATATAAATATCCGGAGATAAAAAAATTAGTATGTATAAACTCCCCTTTGATGATCAATCCCCATCTCTTGTTTGATGGAATAAAAAAATTTAATGGAGAAAAAATGTTCCTTGTATACGGAAGTAACGATCCTTCATTCCCCATGATAAAGATATATTCTGAACTGGAATCAGAAAGAATAGAGTTTATTCATGTTAATGGAGCTGACCATAATTTTACAGCTTGCCTAGACTTGTTCATTGAACTGCCCGGTGTTCTGTTTTTTGGGGATGAACTTACATACAAGGGTGCAAAAGTCCGTTAGCAGGAATAAGGAATTATACCCGCCTTAGACGAAGCAAATCCTTCTGAAATTATTTCCAGAAAAATAAAGTTCATTATCCTGAAATGATAGCGAAAATATGTATATTTAGTATTCAAATGTTTTTGTATTAGCAAGGAGGAATATTATGAATAAACTTTATCTAAAATCCATGGACATTCAGAATTTCAAGACTTTCAAAGGAAACTTCCACATTGAATTTGCACAGGGACTGAATGCAGTTCTTGCAAGTTCTGACTATCCGGTAAAGAGCGGCCTGTGGGATTTCTTTGACGCAATCCGCTGGGCAATAGGAACAATGCAGCATCATGGGGAAAAACTTTTGTTTGATTCAGTTTCTGATAATAATTGTGCTAAAGTAAAACTGATAATTGTTGATGAAGACGAAAAAGAAATTGTCATAACGCGAAAGTTTTCCACGGACAGCGGTGAAGAGTTCATTTCAGAAGTAAATCAGGAGGAGCTTTCCCGCTTACAAAAAAGCATGTTGTCAGACGGAGAAAAAAGCCTTGAGTTCGGTAGTACGAAAATTGTCGCAGCAAACAACGATAAGCAAATTGCAACGCAGGCAGACGCAATGATTGGCATTACGACGGACAAGGCTGGGGTGTCTAGGATTGTCGAGTTGTCGAGAGCGGTAGTTTAATGATTTACATGATGATGGAGGATTTATGGTTGATTACGTCTTGTTGTTTGCCGGTGTCGTGGTGGCTCTTTTTGCTCCGATTCCAGTCATAGTATATGAGATAATTCTTGGCCTGTTGCTGTTTGTGACAATAGGTTTCATGTGTCTTGGTCCTGGAAAATATCTGTTTGCTGCATTGTTAAAATGTATAAGGCTGTTCTGTCTTATTTTACCTGCCGTATCCCTTGGATTGACAAAGCAGTTTTTTACCGGAAACTTGATGAATGATTCCTCATCCGCAATAGCATTTCTTGCCGGCAAGGTTCACGGTAGATGGTGGATTCTAGAGATTGTCGTGACTGTTTTGTTTCTTGCTGTGAATTTCTTTATCGTAAGCAAAAATAATAGTATATTTGGAGAACAAGCCTATATTGAATTACAGTCCATGCCTAACAAGATATTTGATATACAAAGCAGCTTTAACAACGATGAAATATCCTATGATGAAGCTGAAAAGCGAAAAAAAGCCGTTCGTAAAAAAGTGGATGATGCATATTTGATTTTAAGTACTTCAAAATCTCTAGTGAATATGATTAAGACGACTTTTGTTATTGCAGTCCTGAATGTGGTCTGGGTTTTCATACAGGGCATCTTGATGGATAAACTTCCGATAATCGAAGCCATGCAATTATTCATGCCGTTTGCCTGCATGAACATAATTGCCGCAATTATTCCGCAGATTACCATGAGAAATGCAATGGTTTTTTATTCCCTATGTAATGATCTGATAGATGTCGCGGGGTAAGATGGTGGATGGGAGGTTTCAGATATCGTGTGTAATAAAACCTTGCGGTATGTGGAATGTGTGGTATAATGGTATAAGGGAAGTTGAATCTCTGATGCTCTGCGTTAGGGAGCTTCGTTAAAATCATATAAAAAATCTGTTTTAGGAAATAAATTCCTGAATTGTCAAATTTACTAATTATTCAATGGAGGGTAAAATTATTCCTAATGGATGAAGTTAATCGATTATCAAATTTGCTTAATTCAATAACCACGATAGAAACTGACTCTGTAAATGCTGCTTGTGAATTGTTGTTGTGTACAAAAACAATCTATTCAGACCATAAAGATGATGTTATAAAACAATACGACTTAACCAGAGAAGCAAAATTCAACATATTCGAAACCATATCAGATTTATATACACGGGAAAAATTTCACAGTGACATTCTTTTTACGGTTTTAGATTCAAATATTCCAGAAATCGGTACAATCTACAATAAAGAAATTCTTAAAGAATTTGTAAAAATGGTTGATAGCTCATTTGATTTCAAAGTTGATAATACTGTGAAAGTTTCGAAAGAAGAATCCAATAAAGTTTTGAATGGAGATTATGAAAAGCAGGGGTATATCGATTTATTGATTACAAATGCCCATAATCAGGCAATTGTTATAGAAAACAAAATCAATGATGCACCAGACATGGATAATCAACTTGTTAGGTACATGAAATATGCTAAGGAACAACTATTTAAGAATGATAAAGATTGTGACATGAGAGTTGTTTATCTAACACTGGTACCTGGGAAAATTCCAAATATTGATAAATATGATGACTTCTTTGCAGAATATAAAAAAATATTGTCTGACGCAAAAAGCGGTAAGGACGGAAAAATCCTAAAATATCGTTCTGCAGTTGACAGCTGCAAAGACAAACCTGACTTGGTTACATTCTTAAATAATTGTATAAAACTCTTTGGTACAAGAACGGACGATAAATCTTTACTAAAAAAAGTTTACTTGGAACAATATAAAACACTTTTGGGGCATTTAGGAGGAAAAGCTGCTATGCTGGAATATCAGAAGGATTTGTTGAAAGAAATTTATTCATCATCAGAAAAATTGAAGGCCGCAAGTGACTTGGTTGATGTATTTAAAGAAGAGTCTATTAAAATACAGTATATCAATGATTGCTTAAAACCGTTTCTGGAAAAAAAAGGAATAGATTTTATCCTTGAAGGTATATATTATAAAGTTTGGAACAAAGATCGTACTGTAAATCTTTATGTAACTGGACAATGTGGATTACAAATTGGTTTTTGGGCTAACAAAAATTTTACAGAAGAGGAAAAACAAGAATATATAAAAATTTTAGAAAATGCTTTTGAAGAAGAATTTAAGTCTGTTAAAATAGAAAGAGACTATGAGGACTCTTGGGTTTGCTTGATAATTAAACCTCTTGCCGGGAAACCCAATATGGATGAATTTTTGAAATATTATACGAACTTTATTCATCAAATCAAAAAAGAGTTTCAGAAAACGCAAGTGTAAATATTGCAGATGACTTTTAGACTCTGCTATTTGGAATGATACCTCATAGATTCAGGTTTTTGAGCCTTGCTTCAATGTCTCCGACATAATCTGATACATATTTTTCGCGTTCAGTGTCATTCATCTTTGCAAATGTTTTGAACTCATCATTGGGTGATTTAAACTTGATAAATAAAGGTTTAAAATCAGTTACTGTTGATATCTTGTTTAACTTTTCTGTGTTTTCAGGGTCATTTTCGATTATTTGCCATATTTCATCGAGATCTGCAAATTGAAGTATAAAGGTTTTTCCGCTTTCCAAGGAAATGTTAAGATTGATCCAGGAGTTTTTTGAAGTAATATATTTCCTTGCTGCTTTTTCTGGACTATTTTCGGATATTTCAACTTTATGTTTGTTGCTTTCAAATTTTTGCTTCAATAAGGTTAAAAAACTTGTTAGTATTTGTATTTTTAATGGTTCAATTTGTTTTGATAATTCTTCTGCCAATTGAAAATAATTTCCTTCCAAAAGCAATTGCATCAGTTCTTCATTCATGTTTTTATCAACTCCTTGGTTTGTAAGATTTTTTAAAGTCAAACTGTATTGTCGCATAATTTCTAAAACAGGTTGAGGAAGTAGGTTGTTTATCGAACTAACAGAATCAATTATTTGAATTATATCATCCTTATACGATAGACAAATTAAATGTGTTTCATCCTCTTTTATATCTTCAATTGGTTTTTCGCCATATAGAGTCAGGTAAACAAGTTTGTAATCAGTTAGTTTTTGTTTTTTTAAATCTTCAAGATAGGCGTTCAATTGTTGGTCATGATCTGAAGTATAAATTTTGTTTTCTATAACGACTTTGTATTTTCCATCTTTTGAACAGATGTCAATATCGAGCCGACGGTTATTAGAGATAACTTCTTCTGTAAAAACTCTAGCGTCTTTTACAGGAAAATGAGAAAAATCTATTCTGTTTAGAAACTCTTTAAGAAAAAGGTCCAACATACCATGGAAACCGTTAGGATCAAGAAATGAAGCTAATAATGCACTATGCCGAATCTCTTTTCGTTCTATACCTATTGCTGAAAATACATTGTAATATTTTCCGCTTTTCTTCCATTCTTGTTCATGAATCTTTAATATTTCATCCGTTTCTTTGAGTAAATTTCGGTATTGTTGTACTATTTCTTCCAAGAATAACACCTCGATTCGTATATTCTACTTAAGGAAGTTTAATAAGTCAATAAATATATTTTAAAAACATAAATTTCATCAATTCTCTATCTAGATATGATATACTTATGATTGTATATTATCATAGTTATTGTAAAGGGGAAACTTCATAACACCCCAAAACATACGCCAAAAACGGAGGAATATATGGCAGATTCAATTATAAAGGTTATAGGTATTGGTGGTTGTGGAATCGACATCGTAAACAGCATTGCCGATAAGGGAATAAAGGGCGTTGAATGTGTTGCAGTGGACACGGATAAGCTTGCACTGGATAAGTCAAAGGCACAGAAAAAGCTTCTGATTGGAGAAAAGGCTGCAAATGGTCTTGGTGCGGGCGGGCAGCCGGATGTTGGAGAAAAAGCAGCTCAGGAAGACGCCGAAGTTATAAAGGCTTTCTTCTCAGAGGGACATGATAGCATTGCCGTCATTGTTGCAGGCATGGGTGGTGGCACAGGAACTGGTGCTGCTCCTGTAGTGGCAGAAGTTGCCAAAGAAAATGGAGCGTCTGTTATCGCAATAGTCTGTAAGCCGCATGAATTTGAAGGTGATATAAAAATGGAGTTTGCGGAGGACGGAATCAAAAAGCTGTGTAAGAACGTAGACAACATCATAACTCTAAAGAATCAAGGAATTATGACAGCCATAAAAGATCCAGAGCTTTCAGGGATTTCATTCGACGAGGCAACAAAAATCATCTGTAATATCCCGTGCAAGTTTGTTCAAATGCTTTCTGAACTGGTTTATGATGATAATGTTAAGGGCAGTATGAAATTCATAAAAGCAATATTATGATAAGGGTTCTGTCAGAGAAACCATGACAGGACTCAACCCAACAACATCAGATTTAGAAACTCATTTTGATAAAACAGTTGTGCTATCTCAGGCCGGAAAAGAAATAGAGTACGGTATTATTGACGGGAATACCACAATCGTATTTATCAAAGCAAGTCTTGAAGGCAGTTGTCATGGCTATGAGAATAAAAAGCATGGCAACTCGCAGATATAAACATAAATGCACCTCTTATGATTAATGTTTTGAGCCATAACAATATCTCTTTTGATGCCAACTAATTATGAAATATCATTTACCTTCAAAAAAAATATTTATTACTCTATCACGATTTGATAGCATAGGTGTGCTATAATAATAGTCGATTCTTTGTGAGGTAAAGCAATGACATATTACGCAATAGATTTTGAGACAGCAAATAATTATCAGAACAGCGCATGTTCCGTTGGTGTGGTGCGTTTTGTAGATGGTGTGGAAAAAGACAGCGTTTATTCACTCATCAAACCGGCAAAGATGTATTTTCGCCCGGATTTTACGGACATTCATGGAATCAGTTATGGTGATGTCCGGCATAGTCCCGAGTTCCCGGAAGTGTGGCAGACTGTTGTGGAACCGTTTCTTAAATCATTTGGAGAAGAAAAAATACATTTTGTGGCTCACAACGCACAGTTTGACATGGGGGTAATCCGCGCTTGCTACGATTACTTTGGCATGCCTCTGCCAGAAGCTGATTATGCATGCACACTTCAAATAGCACGTAAAGCATGGACAGATTTTGATTATCACAAGCTTACCTATTTAGCCGAGAAGTTTGGCATTATATATAAAGCTCATGATGCCCTTGATGATGCCAGAACCTGTGGAAAAATTCTTGCAATGGCGGCCGAAAAATCCGTTTGCAGCATTGATGAATTGTTCTCACAGTATCAGAAAGATTTATGATAAAGGTGAAATACCAAAATTATCCTCGTTTATACGTATATTATGTTTCTTGAGGCTTGTAAACCAATGGCATCAGATATCGTGGATTGTGAAACAGCATATAGCATTTTCTCTGGGATTATGCAGAAAATAAAGGGGCGGGAGGATAGGTGTGATTCGGATTTCCTTGAAGTTGGGCTCAAGTGCCTTGAATTTCATAAAGGGGATCTTATAACTCTTGCATCATCACCATTGCCTTACAAAACATATTTCGCAATAAATATATTGCAAAAACTGTCTGTTGAAAAACACATCCCTGCGTGTTATCTGTCGGTTGGACTGGAAAAAAATAAACTTATTGGAAGCTGTTTGTTTTCATTAAACTCTAAAGTTGGGTATAGAAAAATCTATGATGGATTTTTTAGGTCTGAGGATGTTCAAAAGATAAATCAGTCTTTTCTGGAAATTAAGGATTCTCCAATATATGTCGTAAACCTGCCAAATTGTAGGTTTGGGGAATGCTGTGATAAAATTCAAAGCCTTGTAGAGGAGAAAAAGATTGAACTGCTTTTCATTGATGATTTTTTTCTTTTTGAAGACCTTCTGGACAATGACAATCCTTCGCAGTATAGAAAAAAGCTGGGAGAAATAATGATTCAGTTAAGGCAAATGGCCCTGGATTATAAAATTCCAATAATTCTGATGATTGACATGCTGCCGGAAAATGAAAAAAAGAAACTGACGTTAAGTGATTTCAAAAAGAATATGATAATTCCTTATTTGTCAGATATGGTAATTTTTATCAATCAAAATGAACGCTCAGATGATGCTTGTATGGAGTGGAATGAAATTCACGATGTTACAATAAGTGTAGAAAAAAACAAGCATGGACTATTATATGATTTTGATGTCCAGTATAACCCGGAACTGTCATTGTTTGAGTGATAGCGTGGTTTGGCAATCCCTTTTTTACTCAATCGGATCCCCGCAAAACTTTTTTCTTCTGCATCCCTTGCAGTGGGCGCCCATCCATACTTTGTCAAATTGTGTGGCGGCCTGCTTAACGAAGTCTTTGTTTTTGCTGTAGACACCTGCCTCAAAATTGCGAGTATTCTCTCCCTTCATTCCAAGTCCTGCTCCAGTGAGGTTTGCTGAACCGACGTAGGCCGCCTTAAGGTCAAAGACTATGATTTTAAAATGAACGCGGGGGCAGAGGACTCTTTCTACTCCTTCGATTAGGGCGGGGTATCTGTCAAAATCCTGGCGGAATGCAGGTCCTGGTTCCTTTGCATGAATCAATCGGATTTCGACTCCAGCTTTTGCCAGATCAGACAGGACTTCAAGAAAGGGTTTTGTTCCTCTTCCGTCTTTTACGTAAAGGTCCTTTATGTCTGCCGTTCCAATCCAAAGAGTTTTTTTGCAGTCCCTTATGCGTTCAATAACTTTTTCGTAATGGTCTTCGTTTGCTATATATTGAAACTCAGGTTCGTCAGTCATTTAAAAAAATAATAGCAGAAAAGAATTAAAAAAGCAAATTTTTTCTGACACACAAAAAATTCTTCTTTATCTATCATGAAATGATAGTCAAAACAACTATATTTATATGTTAAGAACAAGAGGAGGTTTGATTATGGAAGAACAGATGAACGAAAAGAAAATAAGATGGAACATTCCTAAGGCTATGGCTTGTGTGTATCAGGCATTGGAGGAGTCAAAACTTAAAATTAAAAAAACAAAGCCATACAGTACAGCCATGGAAAATTTGAAGACTCTATATAAACTTACTCAGGCTCAAACATGGCTCCTTTGCATTATCTGTGAGCGTTATTTTGAAGATGAAGACAGTTCGTCAATGAAAGATGTTTCTTCTTCTCTCAAGGTTCCTGTTATGACTATTATGAACTGGAAGGCAGAGCGAGATAAGCTTGAAGAACGTGGCTTTATTGAACACAGGGGCAGAAATGATTCTGTACAGCCTGTTAGTGAATTCCGAGAGTCTCTTGTTAATAATGTTGAGTTCGTTCCTCCTGAAAAGAAGGAAGTTGATGAAATTGATTTCCTCAATAAACTCGCAAAATTATATGAAAACCGGCGTGATGACGAGAAAAGCTCTTTTGTAATCAGGCGAGAATTATCTCGATTAGAACAAACTAATAGAAATCTTGAAATGATAAAGAGAGTATCTGAAATGGTGATGGAATCTGATGAACGCTTCTTTCTTTATGATGTTGCTCATGATGTTTTACTGGGTAGGGAGTCAAGCTTAAACTCCACAATTGCAGACTTATATGATGGGAGTGTCCGTCTTAGAGTTGCAAAAAAGATGATGGATGAGTCACATAATTTATTTGAACTTGGTCTGTTGGAATTTGTTGATAAGGGTAATTTATCTGATGCAACTGTTACACTTACAGACAAGGGTAAAAGACTTTTGCTTGGGGATAAGGCCTTTCTTTTTGAAGATGCCATCAACGATAAGAATATAATCAAGACTGACACCATAAAAGAAAAGAAACTTTTCTACAGCCCTGAAAATCAGAAGGAGATAGACCGCCTCAAATCAGCTCTTCAGGATGAAAAACTCAAAGGCATACAGCAGCGACTTAAGGATGACGGACTTCCTGTAGGTGTTGCAGTTTTACTGTACGGTGCACCAGGCACTGGTAAGACTGAATCTGTAATGCAGATTGCAAAGGAAACCGGCCGCTCAATCGTTCATGTCGATATTAGTGAGGCAAAATCTGCATGGTTTGGTGAAAGCGAAAAACGCATCAAGAAGATTTTTACCAGCTACAGGAATGCCTGCGAAATCTGCGAGAAAAAAGACGAAAAGATGCCGATCCTTCTGTTTAACGAGGCGGATGCGCTTATTTCCAAAAGGAAAAATGACACTTCCGGGAACTGCGCACAGACAGAAAATGCAATCCAGAACATCATTCTGGAAGAACTGGAAAACCTTAAGGGCATCTTTATTGCAACAACAAACCTTGCCTCCAACATGGACTCCGCATTTGAACGCCGCTTTCTCTTTAAGATTAAGTTTGAAAATCCGTCAACAGAAGCAAAGACTTCAATCTGGATGAACAAGCTTTCTTGGTTAGATGAAAAGTCAGCCACAGAGTTTGCAAGAGACTACGACTTCTCCGGCGGCCAGATAGACAATATCGTCCGCAAAATTGCAATGAACGAAGTCATCTCCGGAGAAAGACCCGACATTTCCGAAATCCACGATATGTGCAAGTGCGAAAAGATTGATAATCCAGATGGGTCAAGACGCATGGGATTCTGTTTGTAGGAGAGAAGGAATAGGTATGAAAGACATTTTGCGTTTTCCATTTATAAAAACATTAAGCACTATTTTATATGAAAAAGGATTTGGTTTAAGCGGATATCCTCAGAAGAATCCAATAGATCAGGATTTCCTTTTCAGGATTCGTTATGGTAATCTTTTGAAAGATTCCGGTGATATATTATTATGTCCGCTATCCGAGAGCTTTAAGCCAAGCAATCCACTTTCCATAAGTATTATAAAGAAAGAGGGGAAATGGCTGGATAAAGAAATCAAGAATCTTTATTCCTCTGATAATGCAAAATGGATTGGTTCCGAACATGTAGCATTTCTTCCATGCAGAAAATTGAAATACAGAGGTATACTTTTTGTTTGTGTTGATTTCTACTCTAAAGACAGGGAAAAAATAAATGCCGGACGGATTGCTGAAGCCTTGGAGATTGCTGCGAAATACAATTGTTCAAAGCTTTCATGTCCACAGAACCTTCTTTATAATCCTGAAGAAAACTATGGTTATGATTATATTCATTCACAGTTTGACTCTATTTTCAACGTTCTTGGCTCAAAGACAAAAATAAATTTTGTAATTGAGACTGTAATTCAAAAGACTCTTAAAAGTTTTCATCAGTATGAATCAACGGCAGTTTTCTATGATTTCAGTACTTCATTAGTTGAATATCTTCCAGATTGTGCTCAAATCTTACAGCATTATAGAAAATCCTTAAAGAAAATAAGAACAGTATATTCTTTTTCTACTCATACACAAAAACAAATTAAGGCTCTGTTAACTAAGCCAATAAATGAGAAAAGTGCATTCATATTATTTAAGAAGCTCTTTGAGAAAATGGGAGGATATGAAGAATCTGGAGTAGGAAGGTACAATGACGGATTTGACTTTTTCTTACTGGGTTTATGCAGGGAAATGCCTTGGAACTTTTTTAAGATTCTTGACCTTTTGAAAAAATTCACAGATTTGTATAAAGGTAAAGTTTTTGAAGATTTCATATATAACGAAAGATTTAAGGATTTGTCTCCGTTTGAATATTATCAAAGAGGACAATGACCATGTTTTCGAATCCCAATCATTTAAGTTTTGAGGAACTATTGGAAGAAGAAATGTGTAATTGAATGACAGATAATAATGAGTCTGTCTATTTAATGGACTCAAGAAAATGCCAGACAGATACAATGAATATCATTATTTTTTATGATAAGCCATAAAAAGTAGAATTGAATTGTTGAAATATCTTGACATGTTCGAAAATATATAAAATAATAAAAATATGGATGAAACAAACGTAAAAAATCTTATTGCAACATATATTGAAGCAACAAAAAAGAATAAGATTTTTTTGAAATATAATTTAAATATTCTTGATGAAATTCATGCAAATGAAAACGCACATACTAGAATTTTGTTAAGAATTCTTGACTATATAAATGATAATGGCCAAAAAATATTTCTCAAATATTTTATTGATATGCTAAATACTACGTTAACATCATCTATATCCATAACAGGAAATGAATTAAATTGTTGTGATATTTCAGGACAGTTTGCATTTATTGATGGCTATATTACTACGGAGAATAGTGCAATTATTATTGAAAATAAAATTAATAATGCCATTGATCAATATCATCAATTAGAAAATTATATTAATACTTCAAAAATGAAATATGAAAAAAGCCATATATATGTTGTTTACTTAACAGAAAATGGAAGTAAAAAACCGTCTGAAGATTCATTAACTAAAAATGCAAAAGAATGGCTTGGCTATGAATCAGAAAATAAGAAAGGAAGATTTATTGAAATAAACTATCGAGATCATATATTAAATTTTCTTGATAGGTGCCTAAAAGAGATTTACACATCCGACGCAACTGATGAGGAAATATTATCATCAGCATTAATACAATATAAGAATTACCTAGAGGGACGTTTTGGTATGAGGAAGAATGAGATTGAGTACAATGAAAAGATGGATGAAGATATACTTCAAGCTTTGGAATTAAAGTCAGAATCTCCTTTAAAGCGATTTGATGAAATAGAGAAAATAAAAAATGAGATGATAAATACATTGGACAGAATAAAATTTGCCCCAAGGAGAACATTGGCTGAGCAGATAATTGAGTATTATAAAAATACAGAGTATATAAAATTATTCGATGAACCAATAATATGGATTGACAATATTAGGACTTTAATATTAGTCTTTCCCAATTTTGAGTTTCAAAATGACAAATATAAGCTTGATGTAAATATTTCTTTTGATTCATTTATTCTAAAAGTTAAAAGGGCGGATAATAAAGACCTTTCAAATATAGAGTTGTGCAATATATTTAAAACTCTCGGATTTAATGAATTATATGAAAAAAAAGTTGAAGATAATAAATTTGAATCAACAGGTTGTGATTTAAAAACAGAACTTGATAATTTATTTAAAGTTTTAAAAGAGGCTCAATATAAAAAGAGTCAAGTCTAATTTATTTTTTTTGTTGTTAATCTTATTAAACGGGAATCTTAGGGGGGGGCGATTGATATTGTGTGTATTCCTAAGAAAAAGTATGTGAAATATATCTTTGTAGCTGGATTCACGGGCAACACATTTTCCCAAAATAGTCCGCAAATCCTAAAGAAATTGCGTAGCAATTTCGAATCCGTGTGACAAAACAATTGTTCACTATTCTTTTTACTCCTTTCCCGAATAATAATCCAGGATTCTGCGGGCAAAGCGGTAGGCGTTTTTGATGTCGGACTTGTTTTCAAAGTATTGCTTGCGGTAGACCATACGGTCATCGAAAAAGTCCTTTATTTCCTTTAGTGTCATTTCCTTGACGCGTGGGGAAGAAACGAGCTTTGTGCATGTGGAGCAGTATTGCTTTATGCGG
>ODAI014233495.1_pt1 | contig 12811 bp, 11 predicted proteins | sample 1539321 | NCBI WGS metagenome assembly ODAI01 (sample SAMN02144231, study PRJEB22623) | gut metagenome | biome: sheep rumen | host: Ovis aries | place: New Zealand | reverse complement strand
TAAGAGATACAAGACTGATAATAAGTACTGCTAATACTCAGTAGAGGTAGTTCATTTGAGTTATATTATATTTTAAAATGTTAATTATTTATGGCATTTGGTACAATGTTCTTGATGTTTGTTTTTCCGTTTTATGAGTGTCCTAGAAGAAATATTGTGTTCTGATAATACTTCTTTTGCTTTTTTATGTTGATGACAATATTCTTCCATTACATTTGTTATGAATTCTTCTGAATATTGTTTTTTTAATCATCCTATTGTGAATGTCGAATTACAATCGTGACAAAGATATCTTTGAGTGTGAGATGTAGTTCAATATTTTATAATGTGATTTCAATTACACTTGCTACAGTTCATGTGTTTGATTATTGATAAATATTTTACATTTGTTGTTTTACATTTGTTGGTTGCGATTGCAAGTGATTTTTTGCTTTTTTTAGGTCTTAATTTGAAACTTTTTGTTCTCTTGATTTTTATTCTATAATTTGTAAATTGTAGTTGCTCATAATCTTTATAAATCTGACAATAGTCTGGTTTTTATCGTAGCAATTAAATGGACTTTAAAGCATCTTAGTGGTGGTTTAATCTGTTTGATTGTTACGGTCGGATTTGATTATGAGCACCCATCATTAGGGTGCTTTTTGTTTTTCTTGAAAATGATTTAGAAATAAAGACAGCTTGTAATCTTTTTATACACATATGTCTGTAAGATAGGTAAGGTATAATGATTTGGCGATCACTGATTATAAGCTGTCTCTACTTCTATTTCGTTTGACTTAAAGCATCTTGTGGTTGGGTGCTTTATTAATCAAAGATAAGCAGATGAGAATACCACTTGTTTCTGTTGTTACTCCATCGTTTAATCAAGATGAGTTTATAGAAAGAACAATAGATTCTGTTATAAATCAGAAGTGAGATTTTGATATAGAGTATATTGTTATGGATGGATGATCTACAGATAGGACAGTAGAAATACTAAAAGAATATGAAAAGAAATTAAAGTGAGATAAAAGAATAACTTTTATACGAAAGTCAGAAAAAGATAAAGGACAATCAGATGCAATTAATAAAGGATTAAGAATCTCTAAATGAGATATCGTAACATATTTGAATAGTGATGATACATTAGCTGATTGATCATTACAATTAGTATTAGAGAAACTTTGAAAATCAGATAAAAAATGGAGTTATGGTAAATGCAGGATAATAGATAAAAATGATAAAGAAATAAGGAAATTTATAACCTGGTATAAGGACTTATTGTGAAGAAAATATAGTTATTGAAAATTATTAACAGAGAATTTCATCTCACAGATGACAGTTTTTTGGAAAAGAGAAGTAATGGAGGAGATAGGATATTTTGATGAGAATGAACATCTTTGTATGGATTATGAATATTGGTTAAGAATAGGGGAGAAATATGATCCATTATATATACCTGAATATCTAGCAAATTTCAGATTTTATTATACTAGTAAATCTTGAGCTCATTTTGATAAACAATTTAAAGATGAGTTAAGAATTGCTAAAAAATATGCTAAGTGAAAATATAAGTGGTCAATATTAATGCATAAGGTTAACTATTATAAGATATTGTGGTCTTATAAAGTTTTATCTTTTATTAAAAAATAGGAGATGAAACATGTAATTTATTTGCACCCTCATTTTACAATTGCATGATGAGCTTGAAATTATGTTCTGGAAACAGCTAAAAGGATTGCTAATGAGTCTTGATATATAGTTCACGTAGTTTCATGAAAACAAGATAGAAAGATTATATGATGATATGATAATATAGATTTTGTAGAAGTTGATATGCCATTATCATCATCATTTTCGTTTCGGTTATTCTTTCCTAAATGGACATGTAGAGTAATAAAAGCGATAAATACTATTATAAAGAATAATGAATGAGAGTTTATAGTCTTTTCTCATGTATTCCCAGCAAATTGGTGGTGATGAATATTCAAAATATTTAATAAGAAATATAAGTTGGTTTTTATGTGTCATGAACCAAGTGCATTTATATGGGAGAGAAAGTGGATAAAATCAATACCATCAAAATTAAAAAGAATAATAGCAAAGATAATAAATCCATTATTTAGAGTTATAGATAAGTATCTTATAAGAAAATCAGATGTAATTTTGGCAAATAGTAAATTTACAGCAGAAAGGACAAAGAAGATATATTGATGGTGTGATGGTATAGCTTATCCGTGATATGATGAAACAATATTTAAAGTAAATCCAAATGTTAAAAAAGAAAAATATTTTTTAACAGTATGAAGACATACAAAGTTTAAGAGATTTGACTTTATTATAAAGGTATTTTCAGATTTTTATAAAGAGCATCCGGATTATAAATTAAAAATAGTTGGTAAATGAGAGGAAACTGAGAATTTAAAAGAGTTAGTAGAGGAGTTAAACATTAAGAAATGAGTAGAATTTTTATGATCTATATCATTAGAAGAGTTAGTTAAGTGTTATCAAAGGGCACAAGCTACATTGTTTGCATCTGTTGATGAACCATTCTGAATGGTCCCAATAGAATCAATGGCTTGTTGAACAATAGCAATATGACATGATAGTTGATGAATGAGAGAAACAATACCTGATAAGTATAGGTATGAGAATAAACAATGATTGTTAAGGATAATGAGTAGTCTTTATTTTCCTATCTTTGAAAATTGAGATTTTATGCGAGGTGATTGTATTAAAGTAATTTTGAAATTTATATAACAAGTTATAAATATGGATTATAATGGTAGAACATTATTATTAACATGAACGATAGCTCCAAGTAATTGAATTATTAAATTCAATTATAAAAATTCTCTTAGTCCAGAGAAGAGATTAAAGGAGTATGAAAATTCAATAAAGTATTATATTGAGAATTCTTTTTTTCAAAAAATAGTTTTTTGTGAGAATTCATATTATGATTGTGATAACTGGAAAACAGAAATGTATAAATTTGCTAAAAATAATGATAAATCATTAGAGATATTGCAGTTTAAATGAAATGTAGAAAAGACTTTAGAATTATCATATTCATATGGAGAATGAGAATGTATAGATTATGCATTTGATAATTCAAAACTATTAAAAGAGTCAATAAATCGATGGAAGATTACTTGAAGATATATTGTAAAGAATATTAATGATATAGTTTTATCAGCAGATAGATATGAGAATTTATTATTTAAATGGTTGCGACCATTATGATTTTTTGCAATAGATACAAGTATTTTTAAGGTATCAAACGTTACATACAAAAAATATCTATATGATGCAAAAAATGATATAACAAAGAAAAATAATAAATGTATTGAAAATATTTTCTATGATAGAATCAGAAATAAGAAAATTAACTTTTGAAAATTAAAAGTATTGCCTAAAAAAGATGGATATCGGGATTCTTGATACGAAGAAAGATTTTATCATAGATATTTTCTTAAAATATGACTTTGGAATCAATGATCTTTATTCAGTAAATGATTGGATAAGATTATATATGGGAACTCAATGATAATAGATAAATGCAAAAAAATATTGAGAATACTGTGATTTAAAATTCAAAATAAATAAATTTTTATATCACAAACTAATTAAATGGTAAAAGTATCGATTATAATACCTATGTACAATGAGGAACTTTATATTTGAAGATGCCTTGAAAGTTTAAAAAAACAATCATTCAATGATTTTGAAATTATCTTGATAGATGATGGAAGTAAAGACAAAACAATAGAAATAGCAAAATCTTTTCAAAAAGATTTAGAATTAAGAATCTTACAACAAGAACATTGATGACCTTGAAAAGCAAGGAATTGGTGAGCAAAAAAAGCTAGATGAGAGATATTAGTCTTTGTTGATGCTGATATGTATTTTGATAAAGATTATATAAAGAAACTAATTCCTCCAATAATAAATAATGAGGAAGTATGAACAAGTCACTGAGTTGAACTTATTTGAAATATTGAAAATATTTGGGCAAAAACTTGGTGAATTAATAGAATCACTAAAAAAGAAAAAAGAAGTACAGTTTATAGAGCATTCGATAAACAAGCTTTTTTTAATTCATGATGATATGATAATGATCGTTTTGCGTTTGAAGATCATATATGAAAGAAAATTTGAGATTTAGCTCTTGTTATTGATGATGCTATATGTTATCATAATAATCCGACAAATTTAAAAGAGGCTTTTAATCATGAAATTTGGATGTGAGAATCTCTGGTGGCAAAATGAAAATTAAATATATGTTTTTTTTCAATAGTTTTCTTGATTGTATTTTGAATTATTGCATTAATTTTATATTTTTTTAATATTAAAATATATACTATTGTTTTGTTCTTTTTTATAATGGGATTACTATTATTAGAATTAATTTGAATTAAGAAAATGTTTGAAAATATTAAATACATTAAAGATTTTTGATTGAAAAATAAATGATGTAGTTTAATAAATTATTTATGGTCTTTCCCTATACTTTCGATTGTTAGACTATTTTGATATTTATATGGAATATGTAAATCTTTTATTAGTAAGAAATAAGTTAGTAACTATTTTATAATTTTTATAAAAATATATTTTTATATGAAAAATATTCTATTCCTTCTATCTGCATTTTGATTGTGATGAACAGAAAAAACTGCGTATATATTTATGAAAGCTCTAAAATGATATTTTAATGTATTTTCTGCATCAATTTTTAAGTGAGGTGAAAGGTATAGTGATTTCTGTTATGTATCTAAAGATTATCTTGTTGCGGAATGAAATTATTGAAAAATAAAAGATTTTGTTACTAAACATAGAATTGATGTTGTATATATGCATTGAATAAGCTGGTATAAAAATTCTTGTGAGTTAATAGAGCTTTTATCTTGGTTAAAAAATAATCACATAAAAATAGTTGAGACATCTCCTTTCTCATTACATACACCAGATACGGAACAATTTTTAGACTATAAATTGTTCGTTTCAAAAACAAGTTTATTGAAATTTTTATGTAAATATAATAATCCAAATATTACAAAATATGATTATTTATATAATCCAATAGATATAGAGATAATGGAAAAATATCGTCTAAATGACGTAGAAAAATTTAAGAATAGAGAGAAATATTGAATAAATAAGAATGATTTTGTGCTTTGAAAAGTTTGAAGAGCTGATATTGTAAAATGGGATGACATGATAATTGATATTGTGCCATTATTAGCTAGTAAGATTAAAAATTTGAAAATTGTTATACGTTCATTACCTGATTGTAAGTGAAAAAAAATAAAGAAAATGTGAATAGAAAAATATTTTACTATTCTTCCTGAAACAGTAGACGAAAAGAGCATAGCTGAAACATATCAATTATTTGATATAATGGTTCATACAAGCCGTATTTGAGAATCGTTTTGAATTGCTCTAGTTGAGGGAATGTTTTATTGATTACCAATTTTGACGACATCTACAGATCGAAATCAATGATTGTTTTTTGATAAAGATAATTCTCAATATGAAATACTTGGAGAATGCAATAAAGACTTTATAAATAATGATAAGAAATATATTGCATGAAAAATATTAGAACTATATAGCAATCCTTCATTAAGGCAAGAAATATGAAATAAAAACAAGGTTTATTCATTAAAGTATTCGTCAGAAAATTTAATAAAAAAATTGATAAGTATTTTAGATTGATCATATAAAATTAACGGAATCCAGAATCTCAAAAAAGAATTTAATCTTTATAAGGAACACTGTATTTGTGAGAAGTTAAACTATAGACTAAAATACTGAATAAAATGATTGTATGAAATGTCATTTAAAAATAGTTTTCCATTTCGATAGTAACTTAATTTTATTATAAAAAATGATATTTTTTACTTATTTTATTCTTATGCTATTATTATTGTAAAAATGCTCAATAATATTACTTATAGCTATACTTTCATTTTGTTTTAAGTAAATGTTTTCTGTATTATCATTTATTGATTTTAGGAATTCTGCCAATTCATATCTTAATCAATCTCAAGCATATTTATAAAAATACTTTTCAACATCATTTGTGTCTTCAAATTTAATTTCGAAAAATTCTGTTTTCCACCAAGGAGCGGGAACATAGATATAACCTTTAGTTCAGGAAATTATTAATTCTCATTCTTTCTTAACTCATATTCATATATTTGCTGTAGCAATAGCTGAATCATATTTAAGCAGTATTTTAGTATATAAGTCTACGTTTTTATCTCAATAGAATGAATAGAAATTTATATCTTTATAATCTAACCCTAATAATTTAAAGATAGCAAGTAGTGGATATGATGATAATTCTGTTATACTTCATCCTCCTTGTTTTTTATCAAATTCTCTTGAAGTTGTATCTGATATTAATTTGGTAAATGTAGCATCTATATCCTTTATTTCGCCAATTATACCACTTTTTGCTAGTGCAATTAATCTATTGAAAGCTGGAATATAAGCCGTTTTTATTGCTTCATATAATATTACATTATTTTTCTTTGCTGTTTTATAAAGGTCTTCTGATTCTTCTTTTTTTAATGTTAAAGGTTTTTCACATAATACATGTTTTTTTGCTTCTAATGCTTTTTTTGCAAATTTGTAATGTGTAGGATGTGGGGTGGCAATATATACTGCATCTACATGTTTAAAAAAATCTTCAATATTAGAACTATAATAACTTAAATCATTTTTCTCAGAAAATTCTTTAATTTTTTGATAATTCCTTCCATATACATAATCAAAACTAATTCAACTAACATATTTAGATTCTTTACACATTCTTTCCGCAATTCTTCATGCTCATATACATCCTAATTTTAATATACCATTTTTTGTATTTCTTAATTGTGTACTTGATACTCATTTAGTCCTTTCTAGATAAACTACTTCGCAATATTCATTTAGGTAGTCAAATTTACCCAATCGATCAGATCAAATAACAAATTTATCTATTCAAAATTTTTTTATGTCTTCTATTTTTTGACCAAAATATTCTTCTACAATTATTTTATCAGCAAATCATGATCTTTTAACATTTTCAATTCTTTCTACTAAGGATTGTTTAACATTAAGTTTACCTCTTGATTTATCATAGTTTTCCGAAGTAACTCAAACAATTAAGTAATCACCTAGTTCTTTGGCTTTTTTTAATATGTTTTTATGTCCATCATGAAATAAATCAAATGTTCAGTATGTAATAACTTTTATCATAAAATTGACAATAATAAATATAAATGTTGTTTTTGAATTAACTATTTGTTTTTTTTATATTTTGTTATTCTATTAATGATTTCAGTTATCTTTTGACATGATTTGCCAGTTTCTTTCAATCACATTTCATTATAAAATTTATTCAAATTTTCTTTATATTCATTGATATCGTAGGAACTTATAATCTTTTTTAATCCTATATTATTGGTTGCTATTGGAAATGGTGTTTTTTCAAGTTTTATTTCAAAATCTCTATCTTTCTTATATTCTTCTATGTCTGAGGCATATATCATAGCTGGTTTTCAAGATAATGCATAATCAAATATACATGAAGAATAATCTGTAATCAAAAAATCAGTAGCAAGTAATAATTCTTGCATATCAGAATAATCTGTTACATTTATAATATTTCTATTGTATTCAAATAGTTTATTAGCAAAATTGGAGATAATGGGGTGTAATCTAATCAATATCTTCCAATTACCTTTAAATTTAGTTTCTAGCTCATTTATTAATTTCTTATATTCAATGTTATAAATATTTAAATATGTTTTCAATGGTGCATTATCCCTAAAGGTTGGAGCATACATACAAATTTTTTCCGAATCAGAAATTCAAAAAAAATCTTTTACTTTTTTGATAGATGATTTATCATTCTTTATAATTATATCATTCCTTGGACATCAGTATTCCAATATATCACCATTATATCGAAAATAATTCCTATAAAAATTTGTACAAAAAATACTATTACTGATAAATAAATTTGCCATTTTTGAATCGTTTTTAGCTCTTTTTTCAGAGTAAACAGAAAGTAATTTTTCTAAATATGTTGTTGGAATTACGTTAATTGCAGATTCAACTTTTTTAAGTGCAAAGCATCAATGCCATGTTTGAATATAGAATTGTTCTTTCCTTTTTCTTGTTCCAAGTAAAAATCTGCTGTTATTTATCCAAATTTTTGATGTTGCAAGGTGAAATAAATATCCAATTGAATTATATTTAACATAATTAATTTTTTCTGGTATATTTTGTTTGTATTCATCTTTTGCTGCTCGATATATCTTATAATTGTATTTTGTTAGTTCATTACATATATATTTACCCATGTCTCAATAGCCTTTTCATTCAAAACTAACAATTAAAATCTTTTTATTATCAATATTGAATAAAGAAAAGAATAATAATAAAATATATAAATAAAAACTTCTAATTGAAAAATAAATAAATATCAAAAAATTATAAATAGTTGTATGTTTACTTATAATCCTTTTGATTTGTTGTATCATTATTTCTCATATGGAGATAAATAAACACTTACAAAACAAGTAAAGACAGACAAGAAAATTAGTAACAAATTAGCATTGTCTCAAAAAATAGATCGTTACTTAAATGTCTTATCATAAAATTATATCACAAATTTCGAGATTCAATTAATGGTTTTATTGTATAAAAATCTTTTCAATTATGATATATGCTTATTAATAATATTGGTTTATATTTTTTTATGGTTTTCTCTGCTCATAAAATCGATTCATATTCCATTCATTCAATATCTCGTTTTATTAACCCCGGTTTCATTCAATAATTTTCTACTATATGATCAATTGTATCTATCTCAATACTATATCCATTTTTATCTTTCTTTAAGCCTTCAACAACGGAATTACTTCAATTAGAATTAAAATAAAGTTTTTCCTTCTTATTTCATACCCCCAAAGGTATATGTATTATTTTTCATTCCTTGTGATTTTCCTTAATGGTATCTTTTAATAATTTACTGTTAGTTAAATCCGGTTCTAAACAATAAATATGGTTTATTATTCCACCATCAGGTAGAAATCATAATTCTTTTGAGAACATCATAGCAGAATCTCATATGTATGCTCAGCAATCTAATATATCTTTTCATTTTAGTATTTTATTTAAATTTTTAATATATTTGATTCAATGCTTATAAAAAAAAGATGTCGTACTGTGATAATCAATTGGTAAAAATATGTCTTTCTTATATTTTTCTATATATTTTTTAATTTTAATATCATCATCAACTATTCAGCAATCAGATTTTTTTACATATGGCTTTGAGTTGTCTCGATTAAGAACAATTTTAATATTCTTTTCAATTTGATTAACCGTATTAATTGATTCATTATCTAATCATAGAATTAATTTGTTTTTAAAAGAATCTTTTCATAGATAATCTTTATATCTTTTTGCGAACTCAAATATTAATCACTCTTTTACATTCCAAATATACTTATATTTTCATACAGCAATTCAATCAAAAAATATTTTAAAATTTAAATGTTTTAAGCCATACAACATAAGACTTACATCTTTACATCATAATCTATACAAAATGTTCGCTAAAATATTTTTCATTTTATTTAACCTAAATCGTATAAAATCAGAATACAAAAAAACAGACAAAAACTAATGTTTTGTCTGTAAGAATGATTTGGCATTAACAATATATCATAAATCCTTTTTACTTCAAGAGATTTTTTAGAAAATTTTACATTGTTTTTTATTAGTGAATCACTAACTTATATTACAATAATTTTTTATTTTTTTATTGTTTTTAATATGAACGTTAGAGTAGTTTCTCTTGCTACATTAGCTGTAGCATGATCTCTTTTGTTAGCTTGATGTTGTTTTAATTCAGTTGATTCACACAAGGATGCAAAAGATTTTTGTTTCGCTCATAGTGGGACATATTCTGTAGTTTATTCTACTACTGAACCTGAATATGGTGAATGTTTATTCCCAAGTGGTGTTGGTTGTAGAGATGAACTTGTTTTGTCTTGAGAATGTCAGTATGAACCTGATTTGTCAAGTATTGATACTGAAGAAAAACGTCTTTCTGGATGTAATGAAAATGCTAAAGGTTGGGTTAAAGATTTTGAAAATGGTGAAGATATTAATATTGAATGGTGAGATGAAAGTGAAGGTTGAGCAAGTTTTGTAAGACAATGAGTTGCTAATTATGTTAAAGATTGAGATAATTATAAGATCTCAGTTGAATGTGTTGCTGATTTTGTAGATTGAAGTCTTTGAACTACTTATTGAGATCCTGAATTGGTTTCAGAAGGAACTGGTGCAATTATTGAAAAAGTTGATTTCTGGAAAGGTTCTTCAGATGTTTATTCTCAAGATGAATTACAATCTGCAGTTGATGCTATTATGTATACTGTTAATAATGATTGGAAAGTTACTGTTAAAATGCAAGAAATTGAATATCAAGGTGATGAAGCATCTACTTCAAATCTTGATTATTGTAAAGAATTAAGTGGTGATGTTGCTCAATGTGTTTTCTTTAAGACTAATTTCTTTATCCCTGAACAAGATGTAGAAATGGCTTGAGCATTTGAACCTAATAAAACTATGAAAGATTATGAATGGTATCTTGGTAGAACTGAAAGTGGTGATTGGAAAGTTCTAACTTCTGGTTACTAGAATATATTAATGATATAATTAGACTCTCTTCTTGGGAGTCTTTTTTTGTTATTGGTGGTGCACTTTGTATTATAATTTTCATTTCACCTAAATAACTTGAAAACAATTAATTTATTGTTATTCTATATTTACGGCACGGCAGATGCAAGTCGTAGGAGTAATCCTTGAGAGTACTCCTTTTTTTGTTTGTGAAAATTTTATAAGTTTGATATTATGTAAGTGATGATTACGCTATTTAAGCAAATAATATTGAAAAAAAGAAGAATTCTAAATTCCTTTAGAACTTCTCGTAGTGGTGAAAGATAATTGCTCTCGTTCCTCATCGTAAACAAGAGTTGTATAATTATATTATTCTGAAATTCAAGAAAGGTTTGATCAATAGAAAAGGGAGGGCCCAGTATGCTATGCATTATCATATCGCCTTACCCTCCGCCAACAATATTAATATAATGAAAAATATATAAAACACAAATAAAATTATAGAAATAAAAAAGTTTAATAGTTTTCTTGTGGATTTATTTGAAAATATTTGTATAGTGTTATTATAAAATAGAAATAAAATTTAATTATCTAAAACATAAAATGAAAGAATTTATTAGAGAAAATACATTATTATGTTATGTTTACTTAACTATTATTGTTTTGTTTATTTATTCAAGAATAGTTGTTAGTAGAAGCAGTAATAAATCTAGTGTAGTTTCAGGAAATTCTTATAACAATAATGTAAATGCTTCTAATAAAGCTTCATGATGGAATGTTAGAAAAACTGTTCTTTATAGAATAGAGGAGGTTAAACATAATTGAGAAGATGATACTGTTCTTTATAGTGAATATTGGCTATTTACTAAGGATGCACAATGAAATAAATATATGAGTGAAAGATTTAAAAATCTAGAATATCATCCTTGACGTAAAGCAGAGGATATGAAAGTTTCTTATAATTGAATTACTTATGATCTAAGTAGAACTGAGCAATCAATGAAACAAATTAATTGAAATATTTCTCGTTTAGAGACAGAACTTGCAACTAATCCTGATTATTGAAAAAGATCTGCAATAGAAAAAGAATTAGATAAGATGAAAGAGTTCCTTTCTATTATCAATGAATGAGTTAGTTCTTCATATGTTATTATTAATTGAAAAAGGTTCACGATTTGAGATATGATTAATGTGTTTGTAGATCCTTTTAATTCAAATAATTATTATTTAGATATATAATTTTTTCTGTGTCTTTGTTTTAATGTTGTGCAATTATTCGTCTATTTAGTGGACTATGTTTTTCTATCTTTTAAAGATTATCTATGTTTTCTAGATATTAATATAAATAAAAAACTGGCTCTATTTATCTCAAACATAGTCAGCTTGTTCAAAAATGAATGATGAAATGAAATCAAAAATTAGTTGAGGAAACTGCAGAATAGTTTTTTTCTTCTATGTAAAAAAGCAATCGTTGTGATTGCTTTTTTTAATTTTCTTCATTAATTTTTTTAATAAGTTTGTTTATATCAATTATTTTTATATTAATAGGTATTCCTGCGTAATCTTTTTCCATTTCTCATACAACTGTTTCTCTTTTATAAGCTGTTTCTTTTGCTAGTTTTATGAATTTCTCTGGTGTCATTTTTGGGTCAGCTTGACATGCTAAAGCGTAATATCATGCTACTGCTGGTATTGCCCAACTAGCACTAGCTTTTGGGTCATGTCTGTATGCTGTTTCATTCATTGGGTCAGCAACTGTCCTATTTCAAGAATTTACGTATACAGATTCTGGTTTTCCAAGTCAGTGTTTGTAATTATCGAAATTATCCGGATCTCATGCTGGATCTTCTTTATTTAGGTATCAAAAATTTTTAAAGAATTCACTGGAATCTAGAATCCAAACTCATGATGATCTGAGCTTTTGTGTAGTTTCTTCGATGTTTTTTCAATACAGAGGTCATGATATTGATACAACTCTTATTTTTTTATTATTAGGTAGTTCTTTGTTCATTTCATAGATTTTTTCTAGTGATGATTTTAGTGCGTTACCTCATGATTCTTTTGATTTATCACTGTATTCTGCAAAATAATGCAAGTCTACATCAGGAGCTACTCAGGTTTGTTTTCCTGCTAGTATACTTGATAC
>ODAI014484050.1_pt1 | contig 12812 bp, 12 predicted proteins | sample 1539321 | NCBI WGS metagenome assembly ODAI01 (sample SAMN02144231, study PRJEB22623) | gut metagenome | biome: sheep rumen | host: Ovis aries | place: New Zealand | reverse complement strand
GTATTAATCGGTGAACCGGGTGTTGGTAAGACAGCAGTAATCGAAGGCCTGGCACAGCGAATTGTAAGAGGAGATGTGCCTGAAACCCTTAAGGATAAGGGACTGTTTGCATTGGAAATGGGCTCTATAATTGCAGGTGCCAAGTATAGAGGTGAGTTCGAAGAGAGGCTTAAGGCTGTTCTTGATGAGATTAAGAATTCTAACGGCGAGATAATTCTTTTTATTGACGAGTTACATACTATTGTGGGAGCAGGCAAGAATGACGGAGCACTTGATGCAGGTAATATGTTAAAGCCTATGCTTGCAAGAGGAGAGCTTCATTGTATAGGCGCAACCACATTGGATGAATACAGAGAGTATATTGAAGAAGACAAAGCTTTAGAGAGACGTTTTCAACCGGTACTTGTTGACGAGCCAACAGTAGAAGATACAATATCAATTCTTCGTGGGTTGAAGGAGCGTTATGAGGTATTCCATGGCGTTAAGATAATGGATGCAGCGCTTGTCAGTGCAGCGCAGCTGTCTGATAGATACATTTCTGACAGATTTCTGCCTGATAAAGCAATTGACTTGGTTGATGAGGCTTGTGCTCTTATTAAGACCGAGCTTGATTCTCTTCCCGCAGAACTTGACGAGATGAACAGACGAATCATGCAGTTAGAGATAGAAGAGACTGCACTTAAGAAGGAAGAGGACAGGCTAAGCAAGGAGCGCTTAGAGGCTCTTGAAGCAGAGCTTGCAGAGCTTCGAGATAAGTTTAATGCCAGAAAGGCGACATGGGATAATGAGAAAGAGGCTGTTAACAAGGTTACCACTCTTAGGGAAGAGCTCGAAAATGTTCGAAACGAGATTAAGGTGGCAGAGCAGTCCTATAATTTGGACAGGGCCGCAGAGCTACAGTACGGAGAATTGCCCAGATTGGAGAAGGAATTAGAAGCTCAGGAAGAACTCCTTAGTAAGAAGGATGTAACTCTTGTTCATGAGAAGGTATCAGAGGACGAGATTACAAGAATAATTTCCCGCTGGACGGGAATCCCTGTATCTAAACTTACCGAATCGGAGCGCAATAAGACGCTTAATCTTGAGAGTGAGCTCCATAAGAGGGTTATTGGGCAGAATGAAGCTGTTAACAAAGTAGCCGAGGCTATCATAAGGTCTAAGGCAGGAATCAAAGATCCGGGCAAGCCCATTGGTTCGTTTCTGTTCCTTGGCCCTACCGGTGTAGGTAAAACAGAGCTTGCTAAAACTCTGGCACGTAATCTTTTCGATGATGAGAACAATATGGTTAGAATTGATATGAGTGAGTATATGGAGAAGCATTCCGTATCTCGTCTTATTGGAGCACCTCCGGGATATGTGGGCTATGACCAGGGCGGACAGCTTACGGAAGCAGTAAGACGTAAGCCATACAGCGTTGTTCTTTTTGACGAAGTAGAGAAGGCGCATCCTGATGTGTTTAACGTATTGCTTCAGGTTCTTGATGACGGAAGGATTACTGATTCAAGGGGAAGAACCGTTGATTTTAAGAATACTATAATTATTCTTACATCCAACTTAGGTTCAGGCTATCTGCTAGAGGGCATGGATGATAATGGAAATGTTAATAAAGAAGCTGAAGAGCTTGTGATGAATGAAGTCAGAAGAAGCTTCAGACCTGAATTCCTTAACAGACTGGATGAGATACTTATATTCCAGCCACTTACTAAGGAAGGGGTATCAAGCATCGTTGATATTCTTATGGATGAACTTAATGAGCGACTAGAAGACAGAGAACTAAAGGTTGTACTTACAGATGCCGCTAAGAGGTTCGTTGTAGACAACGGTTATGATGCAACATACGGTGCAAGACCTCTCAAGAGATATCTTCAGAGAAATGTTGAGACACTTGCGGCTAAAAAGATTCTTGAAGGCAATCTGTCAGTAGATTCAACAATGACAGTTGATGTTGCTAATGGAGCACTTACAATATTATAAAGACTAGGATTCCGCCTCGTCTTTGATGCGCTTCAAATGTTCTTTCAGCTTTGCCTCGTACCCCATATCAGACAGCTCGTAGAATGATTCTCCTACAAGCTCGTCGGGAAGGTACTGCTGATTGACATAGTGATTTTTATAATCATGTGCATACTTGTATCCAATGCCACGGCCTAAATCCTTGGCATTGGAATAGTGTGCATCCTGTAGATATGGCGGTATGTGATGGGCAGGATGGGATGCCACATATGCCATGGCTTTATCAATAGCATTGACAGAAGAATTTGATTTGGGAGCAAGAGCAACATAGCTTGCTGCCTGTGCGAGTATTATCTGGCTTTCCGGCATGCCGATTCGTTCTACTGCCTGAGCCGCACTCGTTGCAACAACTATGGCGCGCGGGTCAGCATTTCCCACATCCTCAGAAGCACATATCATAATACGTCTGGCGATGAACTTAATGTCTTCGCCGGCACTTAACATTCTTGCAAGATAATATACAGCGGCGTCAGGGTCTGAGCCTCTCATACTTTTAATAAAGGCTGATATTGTATCATAATGGTTGTCACCGTCTTTGTCGTATTTTAGGGCTCTTCTCTGTATACATTCGCTGGCAACATCAAGGGTAATATGAATTCTTCCATCGGTGTCAGGTTCTGTTGTAAGAACACCTAACTCTATTGCATTAAGTGCATTTCTGGCGTCACCGTTAGCTGCATCAGCTAGGAACCCTAAAGCATCATCATCAATATATGCGTTATAAGCCCCAAGTCCTTTCTCGCTGTCTTTGAGGGCTCTTTTTATCAATATTTCAATATCTTTTTGTGCAAGCACATGTAACTCAAATATAATAGAACGCGAGATTAGAGCGGAATTTACCTCAAAATAAGGATTCTCTGTAGTTGCACCGATTAATATAACAGTGCCGTCTTCTACAAACGGAAGGAGATAGTCTTGTTGAGCCTTATTGAACCTGTGAATCTCATCAATAAAAAGGATTGTCTTTTTGCCGTACATTCCCAGATTGTCTTTAGCCGTTGCAACAACATTTTCCATGTCTTTTTTGCCACTTGAAGTAGCATTAATCTGCATAAATTCAGCCTTGGTCGTGCAGGCAATAACCTTTGCAAGGGTTGTCTTGCCCGTACCCGGAGGACCATACAGAATAATTGAGCTGATTTTATCAGCCATTATGGCGCGATATAGCAGTTTGTCCTTACCTATGATGTGTTCTTGTCCAACAACTTCATCAAGAGAAGTGGGTCTGATACGGGACGCAAGGGGAGATTCCTTCTCTCCGTTTTTTTTACGCATATAATCGAACATATCCATGTTAAATCAATCCCTCCTTATGACATATTACGCGCCTCGCTTCGCTCGGAATGCTGTCATAAGGCATCCTCCCGCAAGCGGGTCCCTCCTTATGACATATTATATCACAATATCTGTTACCTTAGTGTAAGGCAGCCTACACCACACCCTGTTCTTATGTCAATATTACCTATGTCGCAGTATTTGTGCATAGAATTTTGTACAAAAAATAAATGTAATGAAAGTGGAAATAGTGTAAAATATATTAGGTTAACTATAAATAGAAAAGGAAAAAGATGAAATGATTGATTATGCTAAGATGTCGAAGGACGAATTGCTAGAAGAAAAAGCAAAGGTTGAAGCTAAGTATAAGGAGTATCAGGACATGGGCTTGAAGCTGGATATGTCGAGGGGTAAGCCTTCATCAGACCAGCTCGACAAGTGCATGCCGATTCTTGATGCTTTTACATCTAAGGATGATTATCACGCATCCAATGGATTTGATACAAGAAATTACGGACTTTTAGATGGACTTCCTGAAGCCAAAGAGCTTATGGCAGGTATTATGGGTACTAAGCCTGAAAATGTTATTATCAGCGGTAATGCGTCCCTTAATATTATGTTTGATTGTGTATCGAGAGCATATTCATTCGGTATTATGGGCTCCACGCCATGGTGCAAGTTAGATAAGGTTAAGTTCTTATGTCCTATTCCAGGATACGACAGACACTTTGGAGTGACGGAAGCCTTTGGAATTGAAATGATTAATATTCCAATGAACGAAGACGGCCCTGATATGGATATGGTTGAAAAGTATGTAAGTGAGGACGAGGCTGTTAAGGGAATATGGTGTGTTCCTAAGTTCTCTAATCCCGGAGGAGTCGTATATTCTGACGAGGTTGTAAGAAGATTTGCTAATCTTAAACCCAAGGCTTCGGACTTTAGAATATACTGGGACAATGCTTATGCAGTTCATTACCTGTATGATGAAGTAATTGAGATTCCCGACATAATTGAGGAATGTGCCAAGGCAGGTAATCCTAATCTTGTGTATGAATTCTGCTCTACATCTAAGATAAGCTTTGCGGGTGGCGGTATTTCTGCACTTGCTGCATCACAGGAGAATTTAGAGGATATTAAGAAGGTTCTTACTACGCAGACAATTGGACCTGACAAGATTAATCAGCTTCGTCACGTAAGATATTTCAAAGATATAAATGGCATACTTGAACATATGAAGGTGTTGGCTACAGAACTTAGACCAAGGTTCGAGCTTGTAATTAAGATATTAGACGAAGAACTTAAAGGAAAAGGAATCGGCACATACAATACTCCCAGGGGCGGATACTTTGTGGCATATAATGCCAATGAAGGCTGTGCTACAAGAATAGTTGAGCTGGCAAAAGAGGCAGGAGTTGTACTTACAGGTGCCGGAGCGCCTTTCCCATATCACAAGGATCCTAAGGATTCGGTTATAAGAATTGCTCCTTCATATCCTTCAATGAAGGATTTAGAAGAGGCTGCTAAGATATTTACAGTATGTGTTAAGCTGGCATCTATTGAGAAGCTGCTTGAGAGTAAGTAGAGGTTATATATGGCTAAGAAGATTGGTTTTATCGGTTGTGGAAATATGGGCTCAAGTATTCTTTCGGGAATTCTTGAAGCCGGATTATATGCAAGAGAAGATGTGTTGGTCTCTTGTCGTTCCGAGAGTTCTAAGGACAGGATAACAGAGGATTTCGGTGTCGGTATTGTGGATAATGCAGAGGTGGCAAAGCAGTGCGATGTGATATTCTTAGCTGTTAAGCCTAACGTATTTGCGGAGATTATCCCTGAGATTAGTAAGGCACTTCCCGAGAAGAAGGCGCCGCTTATCATATCGTTTGCAGCGGGAATGACTATCGCCAAGATTGAGAAAATGTTTGCTGAAGCACATTTATTCGGAAGAGAGATTAAGCTGATTCGTTCTATGCCTAATACACCTGCTCTTGTAGGTGAAGCAATGTCGGCACTTTGTGTTAATTCTAATGTAACTGAGGGGGACAAGGAATTGGCACTTAAGATATTCGAAAGCTTCGGGCAGGCGGAGTTTGTAGATGAGAAGCTGATGGACGCTGTTATTGGCGTAAGCGGTTCATCGCCTGCGTATATCTATATGTTAATTGAGGCGATGGCAGACGGAGCGGTACTTGCCGGAATGCCAAGAAGTCAAGCGTATAAGTTTGCGGCTCAATCAGTTCTTGGTTCTGCCAAGATGGTATTAGAGACAGATGCGCATCCGGGAGAGCTGAAGGACAGTGTGTGTTCTCCGGGTGGAACTACAATAGAAGGTGTTGCTACATTAGAGAAGCTTGGCTTTAGAGATGCTATTATCGCGGCCGAAAAGGCATGCATTGATAAATCGATTAAAATGTCTAAGGAGTAATAAGTATAACAATGGAAGAGAAGTTGTTAACCGTAGCGATTCCCTGTTACAATTCACAAGATTATATGGACAAGGCAATAAGAAGTGTGCTTCCCGGTGGAGACAAAGTGGAAATTCTTATCGTTGATGATGGGTCAACAGACAATACAGCGCGTATTGCTGATGGATATGCCAAGAAGTATCCTGATATTGTAAGAGTAATTCATAAGGAAAACGGCGGTCACGGAAGTGCAGTTAATGCAGGAATTGACAATGCCAAAGGTGTTTTCTTCAAGGTGCTCGACTCTGATGACCGGTTCGGAAAGAGGGCTTACAAGGAATATTTAAGTACCTTGGAAAAGCTTGTCAAGAGCAATCAGATTGTAGACATGTTTATTACTAATTTTGTATATGATAAACCATCTATTAATCATCACAGAAGAATGATATTTGGTGCGCTTTTTCCGTCAAACAAAGTAATTGGCTGGAATGATATGAAGCATAATATCAAAGGATTTACAATCCTGATGCATGCTGTAACTTATAGAACTAAGCTTCTTAGGGACATTAATCTAAGGCTTCCTGAGCATACATTTTATGTGGACAACTTATTCGTATATGAGCCCCTTCCGTATGTTAAGAGCCTGTATTATCTAAATGTTGATTTGTATAGATATTACATTGGAAGGGAAGGTCAGTCGATTACAGAGCAGACTATGATTAGAAGGCTCGATCAACAGCTTGCCGTTAATTATAGAATGATAGACGCATTTGACCTGTTTAAGGATGTAGAGGAGCCTCACCTTAGGGCGTATATGCTTGGATATTTGGAGATGATTACTGTTATCTCTACCAGCTTGGCACATGTATCTAAAGACCCGAAGAATTATGTCAAGATTAAGAAGCTGTGGAATTATATCAAAGAAAAAGACAGGCGTACATTTCTTCACATGCGTTTTGGAATATTCGGTCAGGCAGTTACGTGGCCGGGAGCAATTGGAAGATTTATATCCGTTAGGTGTTATCACTTGACGCAGAGATTTATGAGATTTAATTAATTAAGAAGAGAAGAGGTTATTATGACTAAAGTAGTAAAGTTCGGAGGAAGCTCTCTGGCTGATGCGGTACAATTTAAAAAGGTGGCGGATATTATTAAGGCTGATTCGGACAGAAGATATATTATTCCTTCTGCGCCGGGCAAGAGATTCGATGAAGATACCAAGGTTACCGATATGCTAATCCAGTTATATGAATTAGCATCTAAGGGCAAGAATCTTGATAAGCAGATTAAGAAGATTAAGTCGAGATATGATGATATTATTGAAGGTCTTGGACTCAAGGATTTTTCTCTTGATGATGAATTTAAAAATATCAAGGCTGAACTGGAATACAATCCTACAGAGGATTTCGCGGCAAGCAGGGGAGAATACCTTAACGGATTAATTATGGCTGAGTATCTGGGATACGACTTTGTTGATCCTAAGGATGTTATATTTTTCAACGAAGAGCGCGGCCTTAATTCATATAAGACGGAAAAAAAGGTATCGGAATGTCTTAAGGACAAAGAGTATGCAGTAATACCGGGCTTTTATGGCAGTGACAAGGACGGTCAGGTTATGACATTTTCAAGAGGCGGTTCTGATATTACAGGTTCAATTATTGCCGGTGCTGTCAAGGCAGATGTATACGAGAACTGGACAGATGTATCGGGATTTCTTGCGGCTGATCCTAGAATTGTAGAAAATCCTGTTGGGATTGATATGATTACATATAGAGAGTTAAGAGAGTTATCTTATATGGGTGCGTCAGTGCTTCATGAAGATGCAATATTCCCCGTAAGGTCAGCGGGAATTCCAATCAATATCAGAAATACCAATAGGCCAAAAGACGACGGAACATGGATTGTCGAGAGTACAGCTCACAAGCCGGAATATGTAATTACAGGTATCGCTGGTAAGAAGGGATTCTGCGCAGTATCAATCACCAAGGCGCTTATGAATTCTGAGATTGGTTTTGGTCGCAAGGTGCTTCAGGCATTTGAAGAAAGTGACATTTCCTTCGAGCATATTCCGTCTGGAATTGACACAATGACAGTAGTTGTATATGAGGATGAGTTCCTGACTAAGGAACAGAATGTGGTATCGGCAATTCACAGATTTACTGACCCTGATTCTGTTGAAATCGAATCAGACTTGGCGCTTATAGCTGTCGTTGGTCGCGGTATGAAGTCAACAAGAGGAACTGCAGGAAGAATATTTGCGGCACTTAGTCATGCCAATGTCAATGTTCGTATGATTGATCAGGGCTCAAGCGAGCTTAACATCATTATTGGTGTGGAAAATGAAGATTTTGAGAAGGCAATCAAGGCAATATATGATATATTTGTAACAACAAGACTTTAGGAGGTAATGCGATGAATCCTATGAAAATAATGGCTGCGTTTAATACGTTTAGGGCGAATCATCCTAAGGTTGTCAGTTTCTTCAAGGCGGTGTTAGGAAGCAAAGTAGAAGAGGGAACGATTATTGAAATCTCTGTTACAAAGCCCGGCGAAGAGAAGATAACTACCAATATGAAGGTTAAACAATCTGACATAGAATTGTTCGAAGAAATGAAGAATATGTCGCAATATTAATAGAAGGAGAATGATTATGGAAGAATTAGAGTTTCGTTATGACACACAATTATTACTTGACCAGTATGTAGAGGATGGAGATGACGCTGATGATGTTGCAGATGACCTCTTAGATGAGATTAGAGATTATCTTCTTTCCAATATTAAGGGAGATAGCATGGTTGTTGCAGCTGACAGTGGAGAGGACGAATTCGGAGAGAAGGCAATTATCAAGATTCATTATCATACCAATGAGCCTTGGGATGTATTATCATATTGCAGAACACACGGTGAAATCTACGATATTGTTGTTGAAGACATGGACAGACAGCAGCGTAACTTGCAAGGTTAGTTGACAGTACAATGCCACCGGTATATCAGTGTCAGAACGCCTGCAAAGCGATTTTCTCATGAGCGTGCAGGCTGTTCTGAACTGATATATCGGTGGCTCTTTAACTTTACCTTAGTCTTAGACTTTCATATTTCTTACGGGTTCTAACACATGTCTTTAACTCCGCAAATCTTTGTTCCACAGGGCCGTCGGGTATTACAACATCCAGTGTAACGGCAAGATTATCAACTAACACGTCATTTATATCTGCCTTTGGTATGTTACAGAGTATCTCGTATTTTTCATCGAAGTCATCCGTATCAAGGAACTTAAGCATAGGAGATTCTCCCGGGTCTTTTTCCACCAACTTATCATCAGGCTGTACGCCCGTAGGAGTAGAGCCTTCGGCATTACTTTCATCTGTTGTATTCATATTATAATTGCCGTTCATAGGAATATAGGTGAACCTGTATTCTTCATTTACATCCTCGTATTTATGCTTATCCAACTTCTCGATAAATGATTCATAAGGTCTTACATACGTTATATTCTCGCCATACATTGCCTGATATATTACCATTGCCTCACCCGTTTCAGAGTGAACGGCAATTCCCAGAACCTTGTACATTTTTCCTTTGAAGTGACGGTATACTTCCCCTGCCATTGGGTTTGATTGTGGCATAGTTTAATCCTCTCTTAATTATTATTTAGAAATTAGTCTCGAATACCTTAGCAGCCATTTCTTTGTCGGCTCTGTCGAGAACGATTATTCCGTAGCTTGTATTATTTTGTAATTTCATTTCCTTGAACATTCTGTTAAGTGAATCTGCATTTCCCTTAGGATGAGGAATTAAGCCCTGGCCTGATAGTGACAGGAAGTTAATGAAGATTGCATCATCACCTGCCTGGCAGTTCTCAATGCCGTCCTTGAAAGCCTCGAATTTGTTAGGAACAGAATATTTATATCTGTCCTGAACCCAGAGTCTCTCGTTACTGTTAAGCATTGAAAGGGCGTATGGCATATCTACCACATCCTTCTCCCCTTGGTCTGACCAGTTGAAACGTAGTCCATGCAGCTCGTCGCCTACGTTAAGGACATCATCATATCGCGTGGCAAGAATTATCTTGCCTCTTACTTCGCCCAATGTTGGAATAGCGTTTTTTGTATACCATTTGTCAGAGTTATTCTTAATTTCATCTAATATAAGCTTCTGGGCGGTGGCAACATCATCATTGGAATTCTCAAGCTTCAAAGCGAATATAACAGTTTCTGTCGGATTATCCTTTAAGAATTGATATGTGTCCTTGCACAGCTTGTCAAATGTAACATTAGAAGCCCAAGGCCATATGCTTTCTTTGCATTTGAAGCCACCGTGTGTGAATATGAACCCGTCCTTATTGGAATTAAGCTCTAATCTGGCATCGATATAACGATAACCATTCAGCAGCTGCTCGTACATAGAGGTGTCCTGACAGCTTGTGCAATACGAAAGAGTACAATATTCTGTTGCACTGTCATGTGTTCCGGGGATTGAAATTGAACTGATCTTGGTCTTGTCAGGAATCTTAGACATCCAATTCAGATATGGTTTTTCGGGGGCTGAATCATCAGCCAGGCTCACGAACGCCGGCATTACACATGTTAATGCAACAGTAAGAATCATACATAAGCTTAATAATACTTTAATATTTCTTTTCATAACACATCCTCATTTCAATACATGGTTTTTTACTATACAAGAATTCTAACATTTTTTAAACGATAAAAAAAGTAGTTATTGATAATGCTTGACACAGTCAGGGCAGGATTATAACATATAGATATGTTGGAGAGAGAAGATATATTATCATTGGAATTTTATAAGAAGTCACCCTTTCACGGTAGTTACAAGGGGATAAGGTACAGGATAGAGAAGGACGAGGGTAATCAGGACGAAGTGAAAGATGTCGCTTTAAAATGTACTACATGGCCGGAGCCTTACAGCTTTGACGCGACTGCTGATGATTTGAAGAAATGCTACTATACATCCTTTGATGAAAAAGGTCTTCAAGATATTGTAGACTATATTAATAGGTTGTATTCTGGTACGAATTAATTTGAACTTTCCTGTTCTATTCCAAGGAGTCTGTCCACGGCATTTTGCATATTGGAGGCTTGACGGTATCGTCTGATAACTTCTGCTTCATGAGCTGACAGACTGCTTGAATCCATGTTGTTTTTATATCCAAATGCGCGAGGGACATTCACTATGTTATAAAGTGCGCAAAGCTTGATTAGACATTCGGCGTCAGGAAGAGACTGACCGCTTTCCCAACCATATACTGTCTTTTCGGCAACATGCTTTCCGTTGTTGCTTAAGAATACTGCAACCTCGGATACTTTATAATTATTCTTTTTTCTATATTCCTTTAGCACATTTGATATATAATCTTTATTCATACATATCATACCTCTTGTTTATCATAATTAAGAGGTTGGATTGTTGTCAACAAATTCTCGAGTGCTGAGAATTTTCATGTGTAAACTTCCGGAAATTCAAGAATTTCATAATATTTTATTAATATGTTACAATATTATGGTAAGGAGGATATCCTATTATGATTTGTAATAAATGCGGAGAGAGTGTGCCTGATGAATCAAGGTATTGCATGTTCTGCGGCAGCAGAGTTAATAAGATAAACTACTATAATGATAATAATACTTCTCTTAAGTCTTATTATAAAGATGTAGATATTGGCAATGCCGACCCTAAGAGCAAGACGACAGCAGGACTTCTAGGTGTATTCCTTGGGGCATTTGGAATTCATAGATTCTATCTGGGATATACCGGAGTGGGAATAGCACAGATTGTTGTGTCTTTGGTTACCTGCATTATAGGTGGAGCTATTTGGGGATTTATTGAAGGCTTATGTATTCTGTGTGATACTGCCATTACTACCGACAGTGAGGGTAATGATTTGGTATAGAAGTTTTTTTATACAAAATGATAGAAATTGTAGATATTTATTGTTATGTTTTTATCAATATGTTACAATTTAATATATTGATACGGAGAGGTTTATGTATAAGGAGGGATTATGAAGGATTTAAAGCACTTATATTATTTTGAGAAGCTGCTTGATGATGCTCATAACGATTTGATTCGTGAAGCCCAGGATAAGGGAAGGAAGTGTTTGGCGACTGTTTGCGAGAATATTCCCGAACCGCTTTGCAACCTTGATGGGGTTTTTTCTGTACGTTTACGCGCACCCAGAACAGGAAGCCTTGATATGAGTACATATTATATGACGAGTTTCCTGTGTGAGTATACAAGAGCATTATTAGAGCGTGCCATGGAAGGTGGATTTAATTTTGCAGATGGAATAGTTACTCCTGACGGATGCTCTATGCTTAATAGATGTATAGAGAATATGGAGCTTCTTAAGGTTGTGGACAAGCCGGATTTCTTCTATGAATATATGGAGATTCCTATGAAGGCTGATGACAACGGTCTGGCTCTTTACAAGCTTCAATGTGAGAATCACATCCTTAAGCCTATGAGGGAGAAGTTCGGTGCAGATACATCCGACAAGGCAATAAGAGAAGCAGTTGATTTACATAATAAGGTATGTAAGATTATAAGAGAGCTCGGTGACTTTAGAAAAGAAGAATATCCTAGAATTACCGGTTATGAATATCATATTATTACAATGGCAACATATGTAGTGCCGAAGGATTTGATTCTTGACAAGTTAGAAGAAACCTTAGAAGAGGTTAAGAAGAGAGAGCCGGATAAGACGAAGCACAGAGCAAGAGTCGTATTCGTAGGTTCGGAGGTTGATGACGTTGATGTAATCAAGCTTGTAGAAGATTCAGGTGCCTATGTATGTGCCGACAGATTCTGCTATGGTTCACTTCCGGGAAGAGATGTTATAGAGCTTAATGATAAAGAAGATGCATTGACACAGGTGTGCAGAGCGTATATGGATAGAGGTCAATGTCCTCGTTACATGAATCAGAAGAAGATTGTTGAGCGTAAGGAATATGTTGCGGATATTGCCAGAGAATATAAGGCTGACGGAATTATATACGAGCAGATGAAGTTCTGTGATCCTTGGGCTTATGAGAGAATGGTTGGTACAGCAGTTCTTCGTGATGATTATAATTATCCTGTGCTTATGGTTGACAGACCTTATGC
>ODAI010261104.1_pt1 | contig 12812 bp, 8 predicted proteins | sample 1539321 | NCBI WGS metagenome assembly ODAI01 (sample SAMN02144231, study PRJEB22623) | gut metagenome | biome: sheep rumen | host: Ovis aries | place: New Zealand | reverse complement strand
TACGTCCGGATTGCGATGTTCGGCGATGAACCTTTCGGCAGCCATGCCGAACCGGGCACGTTCTTCGTCGGACTGGCTGCAGACGCTTACGATTGTTTCACGCAGAGACTCTACTGTTTGTCTGGGTACATAGTGGATAAACCTGTCGTATTCCTCGGACAGGCAGTCAAGCCGATACATTATGGTCGGAGTGCCCGATGCCAGATATTCCATGGTCTTTGACGGAAAGAAGTAGCGTGTAAATTCCTGAGAAGGTCGTATTGGATTGACCAGGACGGTTGCTCTTCTTTCAATTTGCAGCAATTCGGTCCTGGGCATCGGAGGCAGGAGGGATATTCGAGAATCTCCCTTTATGCTCTCACGGGCATTGTCCAGGTATTCTTTCTTGTCACCATACATCCTGATCCACAGCCTGTAGTCCGGATCGTCAATCCGGCGGAATGCCTCGATCAGGTCGTAGATGCCGGTACGCTCTTCTGCCTTGCCTATATACAGTATTGTCTTGTGTCTCTCCTTCACTGTATCAAGGATACTGTCAGGAGTCCCCCCGTATATTCCGTCCACGACGACGGTTTGCCTTGCGTCTACTGGCAGCAGTTCAGCCATGTGCGGACTTAGCAGCACAAACGAATCCATGCGTTTCAGACAGAAGTTGATTATACGACGGTCCACGGCCTTGGCAAGCCTGTAAAGAGGGTTGCTCTTTCCTGTCATGAACTGTGGCAGGTCCGGAACTATGATACATGTCCTGTCTACGTGCTTCCTCATGGACAATGCCGCCAACAGGAACGGAGTATGGAGCCCGTAGGACAAGATGACATTCTTCTCGCCGGGTATAATTGATTTCCTTATTTCGGAACGTACGCGCAAGAAACGTGACAACAGGGCAATCAAGGGAAAATTAAGCAATCCCACATACACATCCCTTGCTGTGTCGTCACCACGATGCGAGAACACCTGTTTCCCAAAATACCATTTCTTTATTTTGGGAAAAGCAGAAACAGGTGCGGCAGAAATGACCCTGGTTTGAGGGAAAATCCTGTCCAATCCCTTAAGCAGGGCCGTCTGGAAGCTGTTGGCAGGAAAGTCTATGTAGGATTTCAGGTCAATCAGTTCCTGCAGCAGAGGGGCAGGGTAGAGGTATCCGATATATATCAGATTCATTGTCTATAGCGTCTGAATGTTATTCTATAATACAGTGACGGCCAATATATGACCATTTTGCGGAAAATCCACACAAAGGGGTATCGCCAGGGTGTCATACGCCTTATCAGTGTCAGGTAGTCCTTGTTTGAGTGAAGCGGATGACTGAAATAGGCCTTTCGTTCCTGCAAGGTCATCTTTACTATATTCACCTTGTCGTCAGCCTTGGTCCAATGGTCAAAGTCACAATAGCCGCAGATTCCGGAGGTCACGTAGACAGGAAAGCCTGCCTTTCTTGCCATTACCGAATAATCCGAGTCAGCGCAACCGTGCATGTAAGGATAGAAACAGCCTATGTCCTGAAAGATGCTGTCAGGCACAATCATTATGTTTGCATTAAGCAGATCACAACGTTGCGGCCTGCCGGAAGGAACCATACGTTTCAGTTTGGCAGTAAACCTTGTCAGGAAGACCTCGCCTCCGTACGTCACCTTGCCGTGATTCTCTTTGGACGCGATAATACCGGCAGTCAAGGCCTCTTTTCCATGGTGTGCAGAAGAGTACCGTTCCGCCTCGAACAACTGGGAGAAGCAATCTGCTGTCATATCCGTGTCGTCGTTAAGCAGCAAGAAGTAGTCCCATTTCCCGGCCTTTGCCGCCACCTGCCATGAGATGTTCATGCCACGCGCCCAAAACAGGTCTCCACCGCTTTCCTGTATGTGTATCTCCTTGTCGGGAAAAGCCATCCTGACCGCTTCGGATGTTCCGTCCGTACATCCGTCGTCTGTCATATACAAAACGATGTCCAGTTTTTCTTCCGATGTGGAATTGTAGTATTCCTGGGCTGCATACATGTGACGCAGGGAGGAAATCGTCTTCTCCTTACGGTTGTAGCATGTAATTATCGTTGCAATCCTGATCATTTATTCCTGTCGTTTCAGATATATCTTTCCGTCGCAGTCATTGTCCGTCTCCCTGTTGCCTGTGCAGAAATACGGAGACTTGTTGCCTGGCACGCCTTCCTTGCCCTGGGTGCTGAACTGGATGCTGTATGAGGTAGGCGTATTGCGCACTTTGTTGCCGTATACATGACAGTTGTTCGCTCCGTCGTCCATGTATATCCCCCTATAGTCCCAGATTCCACGGTAGTCATGGATATAATTGTTGCGAATCACGGTCTTGTAGTTCTGTGTCGAGACGTATATCGCACCGCTGTCAATAAGCGTCCGCTTTTCTATATCGTCCAATGTAATATCTGTATAGTACAGTTCATTGTCCTCTATGATTCCCGAACATCTGTGTTTCATTTCATCTCCCCAGAAGACACCGCTGTTCAGCCCCGAATAACCAAAGTCAGACAAGATGTTCCCCTTGACCAGAAAGCCGGTTCCGACAGTCTGGACGAGAGGAATGTTGGTCATGCCGGTACCGCATTGCTCGAAACGGTTGCCCAGAATCTTTGTGTTCATGCAGTCGTTGCACGAACGCACGATTCCGGAAGAGCAGAATATGGCTTTGTTGTCCTGGAACGTAAGGTTGTCCGTGCCCTTCACACATACGGCCAGGCTTTTAAGGTACCTGAACGAGTTGCCGGTTATATTCAGCCCTTTAGTAAACCTGCAGTCCGAAGCCTGTATCAGATACTTGTTCCAGTTGCCGGCATTGCCGTTAAAGCATATACCGTCAATGTTGAAGGATCTCAGCTTGCATCCTTCCAGTGATACGAACGTAGTGTTACGGCATTCGTGCAACCTCCTTTTCTCGGATTTTATGCGCCCGTCTGCGATAGAGTTGGGGGCAAATAGCGTATTGCACAGCCTGAAACGCGGCATCTGTATGGGAACATTGCAGTGTTTTGTATATGCATAGTCGAGGTTCACGTTATACGTTTTCAGCCAGTTGTCGTCGTTCAGGTCTGTGCACTCAAAGCAGACTCCCTCGTCTGTTATCTCCGATACCTTGTAGATGCTGCTGGTAAACCACATGGTGACCAACACGTAGGTATAGCGGCACAGCTTGCCGGACTGAGGCTCCAGTCCCCGATAAGGGATGAAACACTTGCCGGAGCTCCGGTCGATGACACGTATCGTGTCGCGTGCTATCATACTCTCGCTCCATATAGGCAATTCCTGCAGGTTCTCGTCCAGGAAAGTATTCTGGTGATTGAATGCGTAAACGTACTTGTCCCCCCTGGTATATCCCATGCCTTCCGAGTATATGACTGTCCCTTCTTCTCCGGAAACGGTAACCGATGACCTGGGATAGGCGACGTTTTTCAGTACGATATGATTCTCGGAGAACTTGAATCTTTTTGCCGCCAGTCTTATGCAGACATCCCTTTCGCCGGCTTCCAGCTGGCGGCCGATAATATATGACAACGAATCAAACCTGCTCTGCGACCTGACCTCTATGACCTGTCTGGAATAGGCATCTGCATAAACGGTAAATGCCATTATGCATGCAAGCAAATATCTTAATTTTACAAATATCCTCATATCAACCACCTACAATAAACTTTAGCCTGTCATGCCTGAAAACCATATCTGCAACTATCATAGATGCCGTGACAATCAGTGAGGTTGTCATAAACATTAGCTTCATGTCGTTGATATTAAACACATGAGACAAACAGTGTATGGTAACATACATTACAGGATAGTGAATTAAGTAGAACACCATCGAGTTCTTGCCAATATATGTCAGCAGGGCTATTCTCTTGTTGAAGAAACGTGAAAAGATATTGTTGACAATAATGCAACCTGCTATTTCGTATGCAACGGCCATTGGAAAATAGCCACACATCATGCTGTTGTCCCGAAAATCTATCTTTGAAGGGAAATAAAGGCTGAATGTAAAAATACAGACGGAGGTAAACAAGACATATTTGTCAAACTGAGTTTTCCTCATCAGGTCTCCCATACAGAACAGCGTCATACCATGAAAAATATTGCCTATATAGCATGGTACGGCATTATTGGCAAATGTCAATAAGAAAGAAAGCATAAGGAATGTCAATGCAATCAGCCAGATGGGTATCCTTCCATAGAGATAGTTGTAGAGGTTCCTTACTAAGAAGAGTGTCAGTAGAAACCACGATGCGCCTGTTGGCCATACGATAGCAGTCATAAGAAAAACGTATGTCTCATCCTTGGCAAACGATAGAATCCCTGTAAAGCTATTGCTGAAATATTTAAATGCAAAGTCAATAGCAATTCCTAAGAGACAGAAGCATGCGTATGGTACCAATAACCTTTTGGCAGAAGTCTTGCATAAATCTTTGGCCTCTCTCTTTCTAAAGGTCATTCCTCCTTTAAAGAAAAACCATGCCATGAAGAAAAACAGCAAATTGTTTGCAATTTCTACACATATGTAGCCAGACATGGAACATGCATACGCAATATGATAGGTATATATCATATGTACGATTAACAATCCACATACATTGTCAAGGTATGCAATTCTGCTATTCTTTATCATTGGCCGATGATCTCAATATATTTGTCACATATATTAGTCCATTCGTATTTGGGATATAGCAGGTTGAAGGAAAGTATGTTCCTATGCATTTGCTCACGCTTGCCGGGATGCTGTATCAGGTCGGTGATGCATCGGGCAAGAGACTGCGCGTCTCCAGCAGGGAAGAGCATGCCTACCTCCGGAGTGACTATCTCCCTGAATCCGTCCAAGTCAGATGCAATTACCGGCGTACCGAACGGGAAGGCTGTCTGTGGGATTCCGCTTTGTGACATCGAGAGATAAGGACACATTACAAGATATGCCTGTTTAATCAGGGTCGCCAATTCCCTATTGCGGATAAAACGCTGTATAACGACATATCTGTCGTCGTTTTTTATTTCCTCCAGTACAGGGTCCTCCCCTTTTCCTGCAACTACTATCTTGTATCCGTCCAGTGCTTCCCCCATGATATTTATTGCATCATGCAGAATGCCAAGACCCTTGTATGGCCTGATATATCCGAAGAACAGAATGTATTTCCCGGGAAGCGTATCTTGCAATTCTTGCTCTGGCAGCGATGTAAATGAGTCAAACAGTCCAAAAGGATTGACATTCACCAAGCTCATGTCTATTCCGTCTATATGGGCAATGTCGTTCCTTGAATTGTCCGAGAACAATACAATCCTACGTCGTTGGTGTATGGCTTCTGCCAACAGCTTAGACGGTCTGGAAGACGGATTGGCATGGTTCCAGACTTCATGCAGGGATACTATTATGTTTCCACGCAGGAAATGCAGCATGTCCGTCATGTATGCCATGTCGTAGTTGCATATCATGTTAACGGCATCGTAAGCCCTTGCGTTTATGACGCGTGCTGCCTGGTATGCCTGATGTCTCAGCGCCGGCCTTATAATGTCGCGGACTACAGGGACGGAGGTGAACGGCTTAAACTGTGAAAACGTATATATAGTCAGGTTTTCGTTGCCGATGTACCTGCTGATTCCTGCATACAGTTCCCGGGGAACCGTGTTTATTCCGTAATGATAGGCACGGTATTCCAGTTCGCATGCTTCCGGCTCGTGGATTTCCCTTTTGTAATAGTATAAGTCAACCTTATACCCTCTTGAACATAGTTGACGCATCAAGGGTAGGGTACTGCCCATGAATCCTTCCGTAATAAATGCAATCTTCTTGTCCATAAAAATCTACTTTTTAAGGGATTTTGCGAGTTGGATCAGTATGTTGCGTATCGTGGTATTATAGTGCTTCCTGTTACTCAGCCAGTAAAATACATTGCTCTTGCCGATACGCAGGTCCTTTCGTATCATGTCATTGATATGGAACATGAAATGCGTTGGCATCATCTCCTTCAGGAGGCTGAGCGTCAGTGCATCCCGATTCGTACTTGTCTTGTATCCCTCAAAATAAGCCTTGTACCATCTCCATTGCATAATCAGGGCGTCTGCCTTGCGACGGTTGTTGGTATCAGCTGAGATTGAGAAACGATTCTTGCGATACTGGAAACAAACCTTTTCCGTGTTGGCAATGCCGTTGGCTGTAGCTGCCATTACCGCAGATATGTCGTCGCTGCCCCATGCAAAGGGCAGGTCATAGAAGCCGCCGCGTCTGACAAGTGCCTCCCTTTTGTAGCAGAAGTCTCCGATGAACTGCTGCCGTCCCAGCCCTGCCCACCTGTAATATATCAGTTGCAATGCTGTCTCGTGCTCGTATCGCGGTTCCATCAGCTCGCAGACGTCACCATGCTCGTCAATTATGTCGGTCTGGGCATGCAGGACTTCCGCATCCGGATATTTCAGAATCAGCCTCCTGTACTCTTCCAGGCAGCAAGGTGCAAGCCTGTCGTCATCACCCATGCAGATTACATAGTCGCCCGTGCAGTGTCGCAGACACTCGTTCCAGTTCTCGCACAGTCGTTCTGCCCCGAAATTGCGTTCGTTCACACAGTACCTTATCCTGGAGTCGCCAAGACGAGGCTTGACTACCGCATCAAGGTCTTCAGGTGAGCAGTCGTTGACTATGATCAGTTCCCAGTCACTGCATGTCTGTGAGATGACGCTGTTGACGGCCTCTGCAAGGGAACGTTTCTTGTATGATGGGATGACTACGGAAAACAGCATGTGCGTTATTGTTTTTGTACAAGGTCTTTCTCTATGACAAGGTCGGACCTGTCATCTGCATAGAGCGAACATATATATATCATACATATCCAGTTGAAAGTCTCGATACGGTTCCTGTACGGGAAGATAAAGATGGAAATCAGCCCGGAACAGATGACAAACAGTTTTATATATAGTGGAATCTTGTGCCTGTACGTAACCATTATACGGTATATCACGTAGAAATAGGCCAATGCCCAAATCCATCCGAAATAGATGGATTCACCGAAGAAGCCTATGTCCGATGGGAAGTACTGCCTGTTCTGTAGTTCTGCAAACCAGGGTTTGGACGTTCCATGGCCGAACAGCACTCCTATAGGGTCTGTCAGGTTGTACTCCATGATGTATTCGATGAATTCAAAGCGTATGGCATGTGAGAAGCTGTCGTCCTTGCTGTCCTGAATCAGATCGCCAAACAAATCCTCCCAGAACACTCCTAATGCCACAAGACATACGGCAGCCAATACACATGCCAGGATTTTAACCCTCCGTCCTTTTATAATAAAGAACGAAAATCCTAAAGTGAAGAATGTGGATATTAATACTTGTTTGGTAAGATACAGGTAAATGGATACGAGCATGAGTGCCGACAAAATTCCCCAACGGATGCGGAACGTTTTCAGCATTTGCCACCATGCATAGCATAGGACTATCATCTGTACGGGAATACACCCCACAAAGAAACGTGCCAGTCCGTTTCTCTTTTCGGCTACGACAAGTTCTCCCAAATCCTCGGGGTCGCCGCCAAAAACGGCAAACAGCGGGTCTGTCTGCTGTGCTATCTGAATTCCTGCCGTAGTCAATGCATAAAGACACAATATCCACAGAATCATCTTCTCGCTGAACCTGAACCTGTAGAATATGATGAAGAACGAGCCCACGTATGTCCACGAGAGAACTTGCGAGACGTCCTCGATAGGGATGCCGCCTTGCAGGAACGAGGAGAGAATCACTAAGAACGGCCATATCGTAATAAATGCCGCATAGTATTTGAAGGCAACTGGATGGTCCCTGTACTGGACGAAATACAAGGCGGCCAGTCCTATACACATGATGCCCATCAGCAGGTAGTACCTGACTTGTACGATGTAAGACCATCCTATCAGGTTGAAGCCGTTGCCCAGAAAGGCTGCCAATGCAAACATAGTCAGAACAATCATGATATTCTTAACAATCATCATGATGCCGGTCTTGTATGTCGTAGCATTCTCTGTCATCATAAGGCCTATATCCTCAACCTCAACTTGTCCATCAGCTGCATCGCTACAGGAGACTTTATATAGTATTTCTGAATCAGGACGGTAAACAGCAGGACCACGGAGCCCATGGTCAGCAATGTCACGACGTCACTTGCGACGAACATCCTGTGAGTCAGGTACAGCACAAGCGACAGCGGCACGTAGCATGCCAGGTATCGTGCAATGGTCCGTACAGGCAGTGCGTAGCGTGTCTCCTTGCAGGCAAATGCCAGCGAGGCGACAAGTACCGCCGTCTCCGATACGAACCATACGATGGCAGACCCCGTAGCACCATACGTCTTTACGACCAACAGGTTAAACACAATAGCCAGCGAGGCTCCGATTACGGAATTGCGCAGTACAATCCTGTCAAACTTGCGCGGAATCAGTATCTGCAGTACCAGGACCTGTTCATATCCGATAATGAATATCAGGGGTGCGATAATGCGGAAAGGCGTATATGAGCCTTCGAACCCGTCACCCAACAGGGTATGCAGGATGTCGGGCGCATATATTATGGCAAAGACGGTTATCGGGAAGGAAAAAAATGCCAGTGCATCGACCGACAACCTGATCTTGTCCCAGAACTCATCCTCGTTGCCCTGTGCATGCAATGCAGACAGCCTCGGCAGCATCACACCTGTAAAGGCAGTGAATACGGAGATGATAATCGTGTACAGCTTGGTAGCCGAAGTATAGTAGCCTACCTGGTCGGTGTCAGTCACAAAGCCAAGCCATGTCACATTCATCGTAGTGTATATGGAGGTTATGATCCTGTACAGGCCTATGGAGAAGAAGGTGGCCAGCAGCGGCTTAATCGTAATATCCTTCAGGCTGAGGGTGACAAATTTCCTGGCATAGATCATGTTCCACCCGGCATTCATGGCTATGGACGCAACCGTCAGGCTGTAGTACACAGGATAATCCTCCGGGGTTCTGATAAAGGCAAAGACGGCAATTACATACACAAGCTTGATCACGATACTGCGTTTCGTAATGTATGCAAAATTCTCCATTCCTGTGTAGAACCACTCAATCAGGAAAATGTTGGCGACCAGTTTCAGTACGCCTATGTACAACAGCTTGCGGTACTGAGCAAGGACTGGTACCGTGTACATGGCAACGAGCAGGACGGCAAGTGCAACGGCTGTGCTCGTCACGTTCAGTGCGATTATGCTGCTGAACAGTCTCGAACGCTCGGCAGTATTATCCTTGTGTGCCGCAATTTCGCGAATGCCGCAGGTCGCTATGCCCATAGTGGATACCAGTACGAAATAGTTGATGATGCTGTCCACGAAGTCGCATATACCGATGCCGCCGACGCCCAGTACCCGTGATACGTAGGGGTAGGTGAGCAAGGGGAAGATGTATCCGCTTGCCGTCAGTACAAAGCTATATGCAAAATTCTTCTTGACGCTCATTGCAAGGTTCCGGACATGCAGCAATCAGTGTGCAGCAAAGGCTTTCTTGAATTCGTCCCTGCCGACGTACAATGTGGTGCAAACCGTAGACAGGAACATCATTGCGATGACAAATATCAGGCGCTTGGGACCGGCAGGCTTGACAGGTACGGTGCTGCACTGCAGTATGGTGAATGCGGGAGTGCGTTCCTGCAGTTTCGCCTTCGCTGCCTGCAGCTGGGTCTGCATGGCCTGGTACGTGGAGTAGCGCATGGTCATCTCGTTTTCCAGCTTGTCGCGCTCGGATGCATAGACCTGAAGGACGACGTTCTCGTGCGCATCGCAGTAATTGCTGTATCGTACGACAGACTTGTCATAGTCTGCCTTTGCCTCTTTGGTAATCTTGGTATAATACTCGACATCCGTGCGGGCCTTGCTTGTCCTGTAGTCCGTGATGACTGCCTGCAGACGCTGGCATACGCTGTCGGCGAGTGTCGCGGAAACCAGCGGATCCTGAGAGCGTACGGATATGGTGACGACATCCGTCTTCTTGTTTACGGAGCATCGTATCATGCCTTGCAGGGCTTCTGTGAGCAACATGTCCTGCTCGCTCAGGATGAACGGGTTTATCTGCCCGTCTGCCTTGCCTGCGGGCTTGTTCCTGTTCTTCCATTCCTTGATTTTCTCGCTTAGCCAGGTCTTCGGGTAGTTGTAAAAGGCATCTTTCTGGTGGTTAAGCAGGTAGGTGTGCAGGTCACACTCCACCTTCCCGTCCATGGTCTTGACTTTGATGCCGAACAGTGATACCAGGAATTGCTTCGACTGGATAAGATCCGGGTACAGGACAGGGTATATTGCATCCTGGCTCATGCCCATGCCCAGGTTCACGCCAAAGTTGCTGGCCAATGCGCCCAGTCCTCCGCCTGATGACAAATCTACTATTTCGGGTGCCAGAACCTCGCTGGCATCATAGTATCTCGGCTGCGGGAATATATATAGACATGCCAGCACGAACGTGGCTGCCCATACCTTGAACATCAGTCGCTTCCTGCTCCAGAGTTCCTTGAATACCTTCCCGAAATCTATGGTAAGTCTCTTTTCTTCCATAATATGTGCGTTTCCAAAACTGTGCTATTTCTTGATTACGTTCAGCAGGGATACTATGATGGCACCCAGTGATGCAACTCCGCTGGCAATGCCAACTATCTCGCCTGTCGTCATCCTCTTCCTGGTCTTTTTCTGCGGAACAACGATCTCGGTGCCGGGCTGTATGTCGCGGACGGAGTTGCTGGAAAGCTTCACGACAGAACCGTTCTGGTGTATACCGTAGATGCGGCTGCGGCTGGCGTTGCCGGACAGACCGCCGGCACGTGAGAGATAGTAGTTGAGGTTCTTGTCCTTTTCGTACGACATGGATACCGGGTACATAACCTCGCCGCTTACCTTAACTATGTTGCTCCGTACGGGTATCTCCAGGATATCCCCCTTGCGCAGTTCTATGTCAAAGTCGGAGCCGGGCTTGGCCATGGCCTGTGTCAGGTCGATTGCCACGGGGAAGGTGTATTTCGTGTTCTTCTTCAGGTTGAACAGGGAGTCGGCAATCTGCATGTTCATGTCCTTGCCTTCCTTAAGGCCGTCCTCGTACAGCTGTATGAGTGCCTTGCGGTTGGCCTCGTCGCGCTGTTCGATCTCTTCCTTGGTCATGACACGTGTCAGATGTGCTCCGTTGCTGTATGCCATGGATGTCAGGCCTCCGCTCGCCTTGATCAGATCGGACAGGCGGTAGTTCTTGCTCGTCATCGAATAATCTCCCTGGAACGCCACCTCGCCACGCACCTGGACTGTCTGCTGCTCCTCGTATGCAGGGCTCTTGCGTATGACCACTACGTCATAGGGCCTAAGGTAGAATGTGGTGTCGCCGTTGATGTCGTATTTCTCGTCCAGGCTGAAGGCAAAGTGCTCGGCGCTCTGACCTTTGGTCTCCACGGCCTTGGCATCGCGCACTCTCCTGAATATGTCGACGCGTGCCAGGCTTGCTGCTTCCGTCAATCCGCCTGCTTCCAGCAGTATGTCCTGAATAGTCGTGTTTTCTGCAAAGGGGTAGACTCCGGGATATGTGACTTCTCCGCTGACTTCAATAGTGCGGTCGCCGAGCATCTCGGTACGGCTCGGGATGAAGAGCACGTCGTTGTTCCTCAGAGGGATGTCGCTTGTCGTACCCGCCATGATGCCTGGTATGTCCACGCTGACCATCTCCAGTGTCAGGTCTTCCTTCTCGCGGTGCATTATGGCGCGTTCCTGGTAGGCGTCCTCGCGCAGGCCCTCGGCTGCCAGCATCAATTCGCGTACCGTCTGGATGTTGTTGCCCAGCTCGAACCGTCCGGCATGCTTCACGGCACCGCGCACCTCCACTATGTTGCTGTAGCGGGTACGCGTGCTGTCGACTTCCACCACGTCCTCGTCGGCCAGGGTAAAGGCACGCATCTGGAATTCGTCAATGGTATGGATGCTGTTCTCTGAGCCGGCCTTGCGCAAGAGTCGTACGCTCTTGGTATATGCATTGCCGGCAAAACCTCCGCTATAGTCCAGGACGTCACGTACGGTCTCTGTCTTCTTCATCTCATACCACATGGGGCGTTTCACATTGCCCTTCACCTGTACCAGGCAGTCGTATGCTCCGACTACGATTACGTCGTTGTCCTGCAGGTGGACGTTGCCGCGGACATTGCCGTTAAGGATGTAGTCATAGACGTCGATGGTGGCTATCCTGTGGCCGTTGCGATATACATGAATGTCGCGAAGGGTGCCGATGTCGCTTATGCCGCCTGCCATGTACAGTGCATTGAACGCGCTGGACAGGCCTGAGAGTGTGTAGCTCCCGGGGTGCCTGACCTCGCCCATCACCTGTACCTGGATGCTGCGCGAGTCGGTCAGCGACATGTCTATATGGCTGTCCGTGTAGCGTGCGCCCAGTCTCTTGCGCAGGGCGGCCTTGGCCTGGTTCACGCTCAGTCCGGCAAGTTTGACGGGTCCTATGCCTTCGATGACCAGATAGCCGTCGCTGTTGACGGTGCCTTCTATGGTTGCCTGGCTGGCTCCCCATATATTTATCGAGACCTGGTCGCCGGGTCCCATCGTGTAGCTGGCCGGCGTCGCGATGTTGGCCGATGGCTGGAACGTAAGGTCCTTGGTGCTGAAGATGTTGCGGCCGAAGACGACGCGCCTGTCGTGGTACAGCGCGTCAGAGTCGGGTTCTACGTAGTCCCCTATGTCATGGTCATTGGCATAGGATGCCAGATTCTCGTTCCTGGTGGTGCCCCGTACTTCCTCGTTCCTGCGGGCGGTAGGATTGACGTACATGCCGTCTTCGAACTCGTTGTTCTTCTTTTCTTTCATGT
>ODAI011531701.1_pt1 | contig 12813 bp, 12 predicted proteins | sample 1539321 | NCBI WGS metagenome assembly ODAI01 (sample SAMN02144231, study PRJEB22623) | gut metagenome | biome: sheep rumen | host: Ovis aries | place: New Zealand | reverse complement strand
CTACGACATCCGCGACGAAGACCTGCAGTACGACCGCGTCAGTGAGCGCAAGCAGCAGTCGCGCGACAGCAAGCTCGTCACCCGCTTCCAGCGCGACCTCATCGACATCCTCAGCCGTCGTATTAACGACAAGGAGACCCCAGAGAGCCGACGTGCCGACGCTGCCACCCTCGACAACATCTATCTGTACCGCAACTACCGCTTTACCAGCGACCCGCTCCGTCGCCGTTTCCTGGCCATGATGCTCATCTGTGCCCACCTGCGTCACGACGCCGAGGCCACCGCCGTCCTGCTCCGCTCCGCCCAAGACGAACTCGCGCTCCTCGACGCCCGTCCCGAGAGTCGTGCCGCCACCGATGTCCGCGCCTACCTCCATCTGGCCCTCTACCTCGCTACCGCCGACCCTCAATACCGCGCTGCCGCCAAGCAATACGTCCGCGACCACAGCCCCAAGTCCGACGATCTCCGCCGCCTATTGAGTCTCTTGTGCCGGAGGGAAACTGCAAAAGTAATAGGGCATTAGATGATATGTCAAATAAGGAATCTTTAAAACAACAAACTGTTTCCGGGCTCTTTTGGGTATTTTGCCAGAAAGGTGTAGGTCAGTTCGTCAGTTTTGCCATATCCGTAGTTTTAGCCCGCTTGCTGATGCCAGAAGAGTTTGGCGTTGTAGCTTTGGCAGGAATGTTTACTGTGCTTTTGGGCATCTTTGTTGGCTGTGGCATGGGAACAGCCTTAATACAAAAAAAGGATGTAGACGATTTAGATTACAACACGCTATTCTGGGCACAGACGGCATTCGCAACCATTATATATATCATTATTTTCATTCTAGCTCCATGGTTTGCTTTGCTTTTTCAGACGCCCCAGTTAACTTCTGTTATACGCGTTTCAGCAATACTCATGCCGATAGGCTCCTTAGGCGGCCTACAAAGTGTCATTGTAACCCGTAGAATGGACTTTAAGGTCTATTTCTATAGAACGTTAATTGCATCAATCTTATCAGGAATAATTGGTATCATTTTAGCATATTGTGGATGGGGAGTATGGGCTTTAGTTACTCAGCATCTTGCATCTTCTATCATCAGTATGATCACGGTGTTTGCTCAAGTTCGTTGGTTGCCACGATTTGTTTTCTCGATGGAGCGATTTAAGGCTTTGTTTGGCGTTGGTATCAAATACATGACATCAAGCCTCATTGGAACAGCATTCTACCAGTTGCGAGGCTATATGATTGGTCTAAAATACACAGCAACCGATTTGGCATATTATAACCGTGGTGAGGGTGTGCCTAATTTGTTTGTGCGCAATATTGATTCTACACTCAATGGTGTTTTATTCCCAGTCTTTGCAAAACTACAAGATGACAGATTGGCTGTGAAACAAGCGGTTCGACGTTCCATTAAGACGAGCAGCTATTTGATATTCCCAATGGTCTTAGGTTTAGCAGCTATTGCTGATCATTTGGTGATCATACTCTATACTGAAAAATGGTCTGCGTGTATACCTTTTATGCAGGTGTTCTGTATTTCCGAATGCTTTACGATTCTTAACACAGCAAATATGCAGGTCCTTCGTGGTATCGGTGAAGTCAACACCCTTTTGAAGTTGGAGATGTATAAAAAGCCTGTCATGGTAACTATATTAGCTATTACGATGTTCATCAGCCCTTTAGCAATAGCTATTGGCATGTGCATTTATGGTATATATACTATGGTAATAAATGCATTTCCAAATCGCAGGTTTATCTATTATCATTTAAATGAACAGTTGTGGGACATCAGCGAAAATGCAATTCTGGCTATTATAATGGCTATTTGTGTATATTTAGTTGGTCGAATAAATATGAATATCTATGTATTAACAGCTATACAAGTAATAGTAGGTGTGTTAATTTATCTTGGTGTGTCACAATATCTTCATTTAGACAGTTGGCAATATGTTAAAGCAAATGCCGCAACATATTTACAGAAGATACAGAAAAGAATATAATCTATTGAACAATGAAAGTAGTTTTATTAGCAGGTGGCTTTGGCACACGTATTTCCGAAGAATCCCAATATAAGCCCAAACCCATGATAGAGATAGGCGGCATGCCTATTTTATGGCATATCATGAAGGAATATGCCTTTTACGGTCATACAGAATTCATCATCTGTGCAGGCTACCGCCAAGAATATATTAAGGAGTGGTTCGCTAATTATTTCCTTTATCATAGTGATGTCACCTTTGACTATCGTAATAACAAGTCCGAAATGACAGTACATGAAAGTCACTGCGAACCATGGAAAGTCACCGTTGTCGATACAGGATATAACACGATGACAGGTGGACGGATAAAACGGATTCAACGATATATTGGTAATGAGCCGTTTTTTATGACTTATGGTGATGGCGTCTGTGATGTGGATATCAACAAACTTCTGGTTTTTCATCAAAAACATGGAAAAATAGCCACTTTGACAGCTGTCAAGATGGCTCAAGAGAAAGGTGTCTTAAATATCGGTGGAGATAATGCCGTTAAATCCTTCCGTGAAAAGAACATTAATGACGGCACCCCTATTAACGCTGGCTATATGGTTCTGCAACCTCAAATTTTTGATTATCTGACAGACGACACATGCGTATTTGAAAAAGAGCCCTTAATGAAACTCGTAGAAGAAGGTCAATTGATGTCCTATATCCATGAAGGTTTCTGGCAGTGCATGGATAACGTCCGTGAAAAGATGATGCTTGAGAAACTTTTACTAACAAATAGTGCACCATGGAAAAAATGGGATAGAGATATACCAAGGAATTCATTTATTTCAAATATTGATTAAAGAAATATGGCATATAATAACATATACAAAGGTAAAAAGGTACTGGTAACAGGCAGTACCGGTTTCAAGGGTACTTGGTTATGCACATGGCTCACTATGCTTGGTGCTGAAGTCTATGGCTATGCTTTGAACATTCCCACCCAGCCTTCCATGTTCGAGACGCTGGAATTGGAGAAGAAGGTTCATCAGCATTATGATGACATACGAGACCTAAATGCTTTCAACGATTATGTTCAGCATGTTCATCCCGATTTTTTGATTCATCTTGCCGCTCAGGCATTGGTACTGACTTCTTACGAAGAGCCTTTCAATACCATGACCACCAATGTCATTGGAACAGCAGTTGTCTGTGAAAGCATCCGAAACATTACATGGAACTGCACCTGTGTGCTCATTACAAGCGACAAGGCATACGACAACGTAGAATGGATTTGGGGCTATCGTGAGACTGACCGTCTTGGGGGCAAAGACATCTATTCAGGGTCAAAAGGCGCAGCCGAGCTTGTCATTAAGTCATATTGGCATTCTTTCATCAAGGATATGCCTAATATTAAGTTAGGTGTAACTCGGGCTGGCAATGTTATTGGTGGCGGAGACTGGGCCAAGGATAGAATAGTAGTAGACTGTATAAAAGCCTTTTCTGTGGGCAAGACTGTTGAAGTGCGCAGCCCTAAGGCCACCCGTCCCTGGCAGCATGTGCTGGAGCCTCTCAGCGGTTATCTGACATTGGGCTGGTATTTGGCTGAAGGAAAATGCCATAATGGGGAAATCTATAACTTTGGGCCTCGAGCTGAGCAGACCAAAACCGTTTATGAGTTAGCACAGGATCTGGCTCGTTTATGGGGTTTGAATACCGACAACGCAGTAAAACTCACCGGTAATGTCCCGTTTAAAGAAGCAACCTTGCTGAAGTTGAATTGCGACAAGGCTTTAGCAGAACTACACTGGCATTCCACATTACATTACGAAGAATGTGTCCGATTTATAGCAAATTGGTATAAAGAATTCTATCTTTCGGAAGGGGGAATCAATATGTACAAACTTACGGCATCTCAGATAGAGGAATATGTCTCTAATGCGGAACGTCAGCAACTTGAATGGGCAAAATAAAGATGGAAGGAGTCACATTACATCCACTCAAGCGCATTACCAATCCTAAAGGTGACATTCTCCACGCTTTAAAATGCTCGGATGAAGGGTTTGCAGGTTTTGGTGAAGCCTACTTCACACAAATTCATCCTGGTGAGGTAAAAGGTTGGAAACGACATAACAGAATGACTTTGAATCTTGTTGTTATCTCCGGAAAAGTCAAATTTGTCATTTATGATGAACGTGACAACAGTTCCACTAGAGGAGAATTCATGGAAATCACGCTTTCACCTACGAATAATTATCAGCGTTTAACCATTTCCCCAGGTCTATGGATGGCCTTCGCAGGAATAGATCGTCAGACATCTATGCTAATGGACATTATTCCCGAGCCTCATGACGACAGCGAGGGTGACAGAGTAACATTAGAAACAATACCATATCAATTCTTTTAGTTATGCGATTACTATTGACGGGTATTACTGGTTTCGTGGGACAGAATCTGTTGCCCATGATTATCAAAGAAGTACCAGAGGCAGAGATCCTGACTCTTAATATACCTTCTGATTTGGAGAAAGCAAGAGTAATGTACCCCTGCCCTAATTGCCGACATATTCTGACGTCAGAATTTGATGAAGTTGTTGAGTTTAATCCTGAAGTCGTCATGCACTTAGCTACGGTGACTACTGCTAGGAACGACACAGAGATTATCAAGCCTATGCTTGCTGCAAACATTGAGTTCGGCGTTTTATTATTAGATGCTTTAACACGGTGCAATGCCCTGAAACTATTTGTTAACACCGGCTCTTTTGCAGAATACCGCTATGGTCCTTTTGCTCTCAACGATGCCTACCTATATACCGCGACTAAGAGCGCTTTCCGTCATTTTGTGGATTATTACTCCCAACTTAAAGGTTTTAAGTATATCACCGTTGTACCTTATTCCATCTATGGTGGAAAACCCACCGTCAAACGCTTGATGGATTATTTAATTGAGTCGATAGATGCCAAGGAACCCGTAGATATGACTGCAGGAGAACAGATACTTGACTTTACACATGTCAGCGACTTGGCTGGTTTCTACGTCCACATCCTAAAACATTTTGATCTGTTCTTTATTTTAGATAATGGCGAGGAATTCCATATTGGGACGGGTAAAGGCACCAGCATCAAAGAGCTTGCTGTTATAGTTGAAGATGTCTATGGTAAAAAATGCAATATTCGTTGGGGAGGGCGTCCTTATCGTGACAGGGATACCATGCATGCCGTAGCACCAATAGCCAAGAATCTTGCTCTTGTCAATTGGAAAGCAAAGATTGACATAGAGACAGGTGTTGAGATGATGAAAAAAGGAATATATAGCTGATGGGAAAAGTGGTTATCATCGGTGCTGGCATTGCTGGTCTTGGCGCATCCTATGCACTCAGACAAAAAGGATTTTCTCCTGTTATATTGGAGAAAGACAATGACTATGGCGGACTGTGTGGCAGTTTCGAGATTAACGGTTTCCGCTTTGACCGGTTCGTGCACCTCTCTCACACCCATAATGAAGAAGTGAAAGCCCTCTTCCGGCTATCATCCCCGGAAATCATTACCCATATTCCGAATCCCTATAATATCTACAAACGCAAATGGGTCAAACATCCTGCACAGAACAACTTGTATCCCTTGGATGAGACTGAGAAGCAGGTAATCATCCGGGATTTTCTCAACCGTCCGCAACAGCATGGCGAGATTAAGAATTACGAGCAATGGCTGAGACTGCAATACGGCAATTACTTTGCTGAGCATTTCCCGATGGTCTATACCCGCAAATATTGGATGAAGGAAGCATGTGAATTGCGGACGGAATGGGTGGGCAGCCGACTATACCAACCCTCTGTCGATGAGGTTATACAAGGCAGTAAAAGCCCGGAAACTCCGATGACCTACTATGCCAAGGAGATGAGATATCCGAAAACAGGTGGATACAAAGGTTTTCTGAGAGCATTTGCAAAAGACGCTGACATTCATTATCATGAAGAAGTCTGTTCGATTGATACCGCTCGAAAGGAAGTTCATACCACCACCGGGCAATGCTATCTATATGACAAATTGGTCAGCAGTATGCCATTGCCGGAAATCATTAACTGCCTGAAAGATGTTCCAGAGCAGGTAAGAAATGCATCCCGACAACTGGAATGTACATCCGGCTATCATATCTCTGTGGCATTAAGGACAAAGAATATCCCACCATACCTCTGGTGGTATATTTATGATGAGGACATCCTCTCTGCCCGTGTCTACTCTCCTTCACTAAAGTCACCAGACAACGCTCCAGAAGGATGCAGTAGTTTACAGATCGAAGTATATTGCAAAGAAGGACAGTTTACGAAGCAGCAACTTCTTGATGCGACAATAGGAAAGCTCGTCGAAATGGGAGTCCTTCATCACGAAGATATTATGTTCACTCACATAGCGTTTGAGAAATATGCCAATGTCATTTTCTCCGCCCCTGTCTATGAGGCCAGAACTACCGTCCGCAATTATCTATCTTCTATTGGGATAGAAACAATTGGACGCTTTGGTGAGTGGGACTACTTGTGGAGTGATCAGAGTCTGATGAGTGGAATGAAATGTGTCTAAATGACTTAAAAACTATCTAAATGTCAAAACTCAGTCACTACATATACGACAATTTCTATGCTAAACTAATGAAAAAATGCATAGATTGGTTCTATTACCTTCCTGTGAAGAAAAACAAAATTGTAATGCTCCACGATTTTGGGCTGGGATATGGTGATAGTCCCAAATGTATAGCAGAAGCCCTGCTTAAACAGGAGAAGAAGTACTATATCGTATGGTTGGTTAACAACATGTCTTTGGAGATACCAGCTCCTATCAAAAAAGTATACTTGGCAAGAATACGTTCTGTCTATGAGCTGGCTACTGCAAAAGTTATTATAACTACCATGAAGGGACGTGTCAACCTGAAAAAAAAGAAGAGCCAGTTCTTTGTCTATATTCCCCACGGTCAAAGCGGAGCAAAATATGTTGAGAAGGCGGCAAAGGGCCTTGGGGCCTCTTATATTGAAGGTAGTAAATGGCACTCATCTGTATCCGACCTGTTCCTGTCAAGCAGCAAGATGCAAACGCAGGAGATGCGCGACTATTTCTGGTATGAGGAAGGTGAGATTTTGGAGAGTGGCTTACCAAGAAATGATATTTTCTTTAATTATCAGGAAAAAGACATCAAGCGTCTTCGTGAGAACCTTGGCATCAACAACAATGAATACGTTGTTTTATACGCTCCGACATTTAGGAATAAAGGAGGGCTATCGGTATACGACATCGACACACATAGACTACGAGAAGTAATCAGGAAAAAGACGGGGCGCGAGTGCACAATCCTCATTCGTCTTCATCCCAATTATATTTGGTATGGTAAGCCAGCTTTTGTTTATTCTGATAAGGTCAAAGATGTAACGAGTTACCCTGACATACAAGAACTGTTATTGATTTCTGACCTATTAGTTTCTGATTATTCCAGCACCATGTTCGATTTCATGCTGATGAAGCGGCCAGTGTTCTTGTATGCAAAAGATCTTGAGGAATATCAGGAAATGCGTGGACTTAAGGACTGGTTTGATCAGATTCCGTTCCCCGTTTGCCATAATAATGATGAGTTATGCCAAGCCATTCTTGAATATGATGAACAATCATATCATTCACGCTGTGAAGGGTTTGACAATCTCTATGGAAGTCTCGAAGATGGATTTGCAACCAAACGGGTTGTGGAGAAATTGGAAAGTATAATGGATATGCTATAAATCTTCATTTATGAATGCCCTAATTATATTATTTAACAAATTCCGTAATCTTATCCTATATGGAATTATAGGATGTTTTACGGCTGCCCTTGATTTCGTTGTATTCACGATACTTTCTCAGTATGTGGGCATTTATTATCTTTTGGCTAATTGCATTTCAGTTTTGGTGGGTATTACCACAAGTTTTGTTTTAAACCGTTCTTACAATTTCAAGGTTAAAGACAAAGTCAAACGTCGTTTCGCGATTTTCCTCATTGTCGGACTTTGTGGTCTTTGTTTTAGCAACATTATCATGTGGATAGGTATTGATCTGTTTCGGTTTGATGAGTTATATACCAAATTAGTTTCCATCGTTTTCGTTGTTGGATTCCAGTTTTTACTAAATAAGTATGTGACATTTAGAGTAAAGAATTAAAATGGAAAAATTCTATTTTGTAATGCCGGCCTATAATGAGTCGGAGAATATTGTAGAAACCATTAAGCAATGGTATCCTGTAGTTAAACGCATCAATGAACTTCCAGAATGTGAGGCCATTCTTGCTATTGCCAATGATGGTAGCAAAGATGACACATTCGAGTGTATGACACAGCTGAAAGGGGAAGGTGGCTACGATGCTTTTGAACCACTGACAAAGCCTAACGGGGGGCATGGTCAAACAGTACTTTGGCTCTATCGTCATGCATTGGCTCAAAAGGCAGATTATATATTCCAGACTGATAGCGACGGGCAGACTAATCCGGAGGAGTTTTGGCAAATGTTTGAGCATCGGCATGATTATGATTTCCAAATAGGCAACCGCAAAGGGCGGCAAGATGGATTAAGCCGCATCTTTGTTACAAAGACACTGCGTCTGGTCGTATGGTTAATGTTTCATGAATGGGTAACCGATGCCAACACACCTTTCCGCCTAATGCAGAAGGACAAGCTAAAAGCAATTATGGATGTTATCCCCAATGACTATTTCCTTTGCAACGTTGCTATTGCTGCAATAGCGAAGAAATGGAATTATAAGATGAAGTTCTATGAAATTACTTTTAAACCTCGTCAGGGAGGTGTGAATTCCATCAATATGAAACGCATCTTCAAGATTGGTTTGAAAGCATTGGGAGATTTCCGGAAAATAAACTCAAACCTGAAGAACAAATAAAATGAAAATCAGGGAAAGCAGACTCAATATTGTTTCACTACTATATATTTATATCCCTATATGGATATTCCTTATGGGGTGGTGTATATGGTACGTGGCTATCCCATGCGTGGCAGTTTCAATGGGAGTTTTATTATATATGTTAAGAGCATTCAATACCAATGCAGACTCTTTTCATGTCAACAAATACGCCATCGCCTTTTCTGTTTTTTTCTTGCTCTTTGTTGCATATTATCTAGGTTGGGGACGTTTCACCACACTGATGAACGACTATGGCAAGCACAATGGAGTGCTGAACGATTTGGTTATGCGTTCATGGCCAGTAACATACAAAGATGTTGACGGAAACATCTGTATGCTAACTTACTATTTGGCACATTATCTTTTTCCTGCTCTTATCGGAAAGCTATTTTCATCGTATAGAATTGCAGAATTGGCAATGGCTGTATGGTCATTCATCGGTCTGTTACTTGTTTATTTCCATCTTCTCAAAGCATTTAAAGTTAAAGGGAAATTCACTCCTGTAGTTATTGTTATAGCACTGATTCTATTCAGTCCACCTTTGGCTGTGGCAAAATCTGTTATCTTTAGGATGACAGGCGGAATGGATTTCGCTGGAGAATGGTTTTGGTATAGTGAGAATTTAAAACTTCAATATTCAAGTAATTGGGGGCTTCTGCAATGGGTTTTTCCACAGGTTATTGTTCCGTGGCTTATTACATTGTTATTTATCGCTAAAGTAAAACGTGTAGAATATTATGTTCCTCTATTATTACCAACTCTATTATATGGAGCATTCCCATTCCTTGGACTGGTTCTGTATGCGTGTTTAGCAGCATTATATATAGGCGTCCAAGCGGATAATAAAAGAGAATATCTGAAGAGGCTTGTGGGTATGCCCAACATTATAACAGCACTTACCTTAGGGCTTGTCTTTATTACATATCTTATAGGTAATGTAACTGAGCCGAAACCTTCTGAAATATCCTTTAGAATAATGGATTATTCGGGTAACTGGATACTCCTTCCCTTTTTCGAAGTTGTAATGTCAATGTTATATGCCGTTCTCATTTTTAAGGAGAATAAAAGAAATCCATGGTTCTACGCTACAGTATGTTTCTTGCTAATATTTCCTCTTTTCTCAATGGGACTAATGAATGATTTCACCATGCGTTGTTCTATTCCGGCGCTTTTCATACTGATGTATCTAATTCTTCAGTTTCTGGTGGGCAAGACATGGAGAAACGACAGACTGTCCTATTCTCGTTTATTCTTGCTTGTTGTGTTAATGCTATATTCAACAAAGTGGCCTTTGCGTTCTTTGCAAGAACAAATACGAGATGATGTTGTTACAGAATTGGCCAAAGACAAGTCCTATGTAACTATGGAACAATTTGCAGACCGATATAATTCGTATATACGAGTTGATCGTCGATATAACTATTTCACATATGATGTAGAAAAAACTCTGTTCTATCGCTATCTATCACGTGAAATGCAGTACGACACAGAATTACACTTAGTTCCTGGTATTCCTCACGACCAGATTCGCAAGCCATAATACAAATACTGTCAATGAAGATTTCCATCATCATCCCCATCTATAATGTGGAACCTTTCCTTGAAAAGTGTCTCAATTCTGTCGCTAATCAGACTTTCACAAAAGGCATAGAATGTCTTCTTGTGGATGACTGCGGAACTGACAACAGCATGGAAATCGCAGAAAGATTTATTTCTGAACATAAAGGGGAAATAGTATTTCGAGTTTTATACCATAACAGAAACAAAGGTTTATCTGCTGCACGTAATACAGGAATTCTCGCTGCCAAGGGAGAATATGTGTATTTTTTAGACAGCGATGATATCATTACGTCTAATTGTATGGCTGGCTTCATGAGAATTATAAAAGAGCATCCAGGTGTTGACTTAATTCAGGGGCTGATAGATCAGAACTCCGCATATATGAATCAGTTCTCAAATAAAACACTTCCTTCATATACTGAAGATAGAATATATATAAAAAGAGCATTGCTTGACTACGATGAACTCCCTGTGTGCGCTGCTAACAAGATGATCCGTCGTCAGTTGATTATAGACAACAATTTATATTTCAAGGAAGGTATTATACATGAAGACAACTATTGGTCTTTTTATTTGGCTAAGCACGTACGCTCATTGGCAGTATATCCTAAGAAGTGCTACCTGTACACAGTAAATCCTTCATCCATAACCAAGGCTATCAATGTAGAAAAGGAAAAAACAGCATTCCAGACAATGATAACCGATTTCTGTAGAGATATTGACCCATATCTCAGCGGTAAGCAAAAGGCCGCCATCCTTCGTTTACTGAATACCTTCATCAACAACCATTATTATGAAACAAAAGAAGAATTAGACAGACTTTTCCATGTGTTCTGTCAGCAATGCACCACTTTGGAGAAAACTGCACTAAAAATATGGTATAAGTCAAAACTCAAAAATGAGCCACACACTAAATTGTTCAAAATCTGCACAAGATTATTTCGATTGTCAGATCTCCACCTATTTACTTCAATATAATGAAAATATCAGTCATCATCCCCCTTTACAATAAGGAGCCGATTATCGGGCGCACCATCCAGAGTGTGCTGTCACAGTCGTTCAGCGACTTTGAACTCATCGTCGTCAACGACGGGTCGACGGACAGCAGCATGGACGTGGTCCGCTCCATCAGCGATCCGCGTCTGCGGCTCGTTGAGCAGGAGAACGGCGGGCCCTCGAAGGCCAGGAATACAGGCGTGGAGGCCGCCAAGGGGGAGTGGGTGCTGTTCCTTGATGCTGACGACGAGCTGTTGCAAGGGGCGCTGGAGCACCTGTTGAATGTGGCAAGGTACCATCCTGACAGAAACATCATCGATGGTAGCTTTATCGTGAAGACTAAGAATGGGGAACGACCGCATATACACGCCGAAGAGTGGAGCGTTAAGAATAACTTCAAGGCTTTCTTTTATAGAGCGATCCTTCCAAGAACGGGAAATACGCTTTTCAATACATCTTTTATAAAAAGATATCCTTACAATACAAGTATTCGCCGCTATGAGGATGTAGAGCTGTTGATGCGGTTACTAAAAGACGCTAAAATTGTTACGACATCACGCCCCATCTTCTATATCAATGCAGCCTTTTCTTCTGCCTCTACGGCGCGTAAGTCCATCAGTGAGGATTTCTTGGGGCACCTTGACTTCCGTGGCAAGTCGTTCTGGGAGCGTATGTGCCTCTACCAGTTCTATCTGTGGGAGCGCGAGCATTATCCCCAGGAAGTGAAGGATCTGTACCCCCATCTACACAAGAGATTCGATTTGCTATTGCTCTACAAGGCCCTTTTATTTTTAAGAAAACGTTATGTTCTGTAAGAAACACTTAAGACATCTTTTACTATATTTCTACCACAAACGAAAAAACAGAAAGCTTGTTAAATTCTGGTATTCGTCAGATTTCTCTTACCGCTGCGAGTTTGAAGGGATGAATATGATAGGGCGCCATGCTAACTTCTTTGGTTCCCTGGGATATGGCACAGAGATTGGTGACGGCTGTTTCCTTAGCGCTGTTGTCGGAAGGTTTACTTCCGTGGGGTCACGGTGTAAATATACTAATGCAACACATCCAATGAAGGAACCTTTTGTGACTACTTCTTCACTTTTCTATTCTACAAATGGTATAAAGTCGCCAACCGGAAAAACTTTCGCTGAAGAACAAATGTTCGAAGAATTTAAATTCTACGATAAGAGTAAGGAAATTGTGAATAAGATTGGTTCTGATGTATGGATTGGTCTTGACGTTAATCTTATAGGAGGGGTTTCAATTGGCGACGGTGCTGTGGTCCTTTCAAGAGCTGTCGTAACTAAAGACGTACCACCATACGCTATCGTAGGAGGTATTCCTGCCAGAATTATAGGGTACCGATAT
>ODAI012979897.1_pt1 | contig 12814 bp, 8 predicted proteins | sample 1539321 | NCBI WGS metagenome assembly ODAI01 (sample SAMN02144231, study PRJEB22623) | gut metagenome | biome: sheep rumen | host: Ovis aries | place: New Zealand | reverse complement strand
TCTTCTGAAGGAACGAAGAGCACGTGCAGACCGGCCTTGTCGGCAGGGAACTCCTTGGCAACCTCCTTCGGGGCCTCGATGACCCAGAGGCGGAAGTTCTCGGCCTGTACGACGAGGTTGTCGCGATAGCCTATCTTCTCCTGAATCTCGGCAATCTCCTTGCGGGGGAAGCCCGGCACGATGCGGTCCACCAGCGTAGCATAGACGCCGCACGACTCGTCGAACCACTTCTTGAAGTCAGCGGGCAGCTGCCACAGCTCGATATACTTGTTGATGCAGTCCTTCAGCACGTGGCCATTGAGGAAGATGAGCTCGCAGGGGAAGATGATCAGGCCCTTGGTGGGGTCGCCATTGAAGGTCTGATAACGGCGGTAGAGCAGCTGGACAAGTTTGCCGGGATAGCTGCTGGCGGGTTTGTCGTCGAGCTTGCAGGCGGGGTCGAAGGCGATACCGGCTTCGGTGGTGTTGGAAATGACGAAGCGAATCTCGGGCTGGTCGGCCAAAGCCATGAAGGCATCATTCTGGGAATAGGGGTTCAGGGCGCGGCTGATGACATCGATACGCTCCAGGGTATTGACGGGCTTGCCGTTCTCGCGGCCCTGCAGGTTGACATGATACAGGCAGTCCTGGCCGTTCAGCCATTCGACCATACCCTTGTCGATGGGCTGTACGACAACCACAGAACCGTTGAAGTTGGTCTTCTGGTCCATGTTCCAGATAATCCAGTCAACGAAAGCACGGAGGAAGTTTCCCTCACCAAATTGAATCACCTTTTCAGGCATGACGCTCTTCGGAGCCAAATTTTTGTTTAACGGTTTCATAAATTACAGTTATGTTTTTACTATAGTTTGTTTTAAGAGTGGTGCAAAGATACGAAATTACTTTGAACTTTGAACTTTGAACTTTGAACTTTGTGGTGTGTCTTTATGTATATTTAACGTTTCATGAGAAAAGACTTGAGGTCTTGGAAGTCTTTCGACATGGCGACGCTTTGTTTCTGCCCCTCCATGAAAGCTTTCAAACGGGCAGGAATATCGATGTCGATGCCGAGGATTTCGTCAACCTTCTCCTTGAACTTCGCGGGGTGTGCCGTTTCGCAGAAGATGCCTACCTCGCCATCTTTCAGCCCTTCTTTCAAGGCACGATAGCCGCAGGCTCCATGCGGGTCGAGGATATAGCCCGTGTCGGCATAGCATTGGCGCATGGCTTCCTTGATTTGCTCGTCGCTGTAGGTGGCACCGCTGATGAGCGACGTGATGGCCCGGTGGGTTTCTTCGTCAGACAGCCGTCCGTTGTCGGAATAGAGATTGACGATGCGGGCAAAATTCGACGGGTCGCCGACATCCATCGCGTTGGCCAAGGTCTGAATGGAGGCGCTGGGATGGTAATGACCTGTCTGTAAGTATTTGTAGAACACGTCGTTGGCGTTGTTGGCTGCAATAAAGCGTTTAACCGGAAGCCCCATCTTGTGGCCGAACAGGGCAGAGCAGATGTTGCCGAAATTGCCACTGGGAACGCACATGACTAAATGAGCATTCTCATTTCTCATTTCCGACAGCAGCCGTGCGTAGGCATTGAAATAATAGAACGCCTGGGGCAGGAAACGGGCCACATTGATGCTGTTGGCGGAGGTGAGCCGCATGTGGCGGTTCAGCTCATCGTCCATGAACGCCGACTTCACCAGACGCTGGCAGTCGTCGAACACACCATCTACCTCTATGGCGGTGATGTTCTGGCCGAGGGTGGTAAACTGGCACTCCTGGATGGGGCTTACCTTTCCCTTGGGATAGAGCACATAGACGTGAATGCCCTCTACGCCCAGGAATCCGTTGGCAACGGCACTGCCTGTATCGCCGCTGGTAGCTACCAACACGTTCACCGTCTCGTCGGTATTGCCGTGCAGCCGCAGGAAGTAGCCTAAGAGGCGGGCCATGAAGCGGGCTCCGACATCCTTGAAGGCGAGGGTGGGGCCGTGGAACAATTCCAGGGCATAGATGTTGTCTTCTACCTTGACAATGGGGCAGTCGAACGACAGCGTGTCGTAAACAATGTCTTGCAGGGCATCGCCATCTACGTCGTCGCCGAAGAAATTGGCAGCAACGTTGTAGGCAATGTCTTGGAACGACATGCCGGGAATGTCCTGGAAGAAAGCCTTTGGCAACGGGTATATTTCTTCTGGCATGTAGAGACCGCGGTCTTCGGCCAGTCCTTTCACCACCGCCTTCTCAAGATCAGCGACGGGGGCTTTGCCGTTGGTGCTGTAATATTTCATAATATTGCTCTGTAGTTTATTGATTTTTTTTCTTTTCTTTCTGTTGAGCCGATAGCCATCATGGCTTTGTCGAGCCGATAGCCATGAATGCGTTAATAAACTCGTTCAGCCGCAGCAGACCATAGCTGCCGCTGACGCACGACTGCTCATCGTATTGCTGCACGTCGTCGGGCTGGATGCCTCGATGCCAGATGATGAAGGGAACGGGTTCGTTGACGTGGATGCGCATTTCTACCGGTGTGGGATGGTCGGGCAGAATGGCGATACATACGGGTTCTTCCCACTGTTCTACCGCTTCAAGTATGGGTTTTATCAGGCGTTTATCCAAATAGTCTATCGCCTTGAGCTTTAGCGGTATATCGCCGTCGTGACCGGCTTCGTCGGTGGCTTCTACATGCACAAAGACGAAGTCGTCGTGCTGTAGCGCGTCAATAGCCGCCTGGGCTTTCCCTTCGTAGTTGGTGTCGGCAAGTCCGGTAGCACCTGGAACCTTGATGACGCGAAGTCCGGCATAACGCCCTATACCCTGAATCAAGTCAACGGCAGAGATGACGGCTCCCGACCGGATTTGTGGAAACTGCTGCATCAGTGTCTGCATGGACGGACGATAGCCGCCGCTCCAGGGCCAGATGCTGTTGGCTTGTCGTTCGCCTCGCTGCATCTTGTCGATATTGTAAGGATGGCGGGCCAGCAGCTCCTGCGACTGGAGGATGAGCTGGTTGATGAGGTCGGCAGTCTCTTGCGCCGTCATCCGGCCTTCCTCAACGGGAGCATCTGCTTCTGCCTTCACCAGCAGGGGCTTCCACGGTTCGTTAGGATGGTCGTGGGGCGGGGCGCAGACGATGTGTTTCGAGCCGCCCTTGACAACCAGCAGGTGGCGGTATTGTATGCCGGTAATGAATTTCACGCGCTCGCAACCCTCCCGTGCATTGACGGGCGCAGCCAGTTCGCGGTTGAGATATTCGATGAGCAGCGCGGCGTCCTTGGTTTCCAGGTTCCCTCCGTTGTGGGTGACAATCTTTCCGTCTTCGATGGTAATGATGTTGCAGCGTATGGCCATATCGTCGTCGGCCATCTGGTAACCAATGGAGGCGGCTTCCAAGGGGCCGCGGCCTTCATATACCTTGTTCAGGTCGTAACCCAGGATGGCGGTGTTGGCTACTTCGCTGCCGGGAGGGAATCCCTCGGGAACCGTTACCAGGCGTCCGGTGCGGCCCTCGCGAGCAAGGCGGTTCATGTATTCCGGCCGGGCGTACTGAAGCAGGGTCTTGTCGCCAAGACTGGCCACCTTGTGGTCGGCCATCCCGTCGCCCAGAATAATAAGGTGCTTCATGATTTCAGATAGCATTAAATATTAGCTATTGACATGATATTGGCAAACACACCGGCTGCCGTGACGGCGGCTCCTGCGCCATAGCCCTGGATGAGCATGGGGTATTCCTTGTAGCGCTCTGTGGTGAGCAGCACGATGTTGTTAGAACCCTCCAGCCCGTAGAAGGGATGGCCCATGGGCACTTCCTTCAGCGCGACATTGGTCTTGCCGTCTTCCATCGTGGCTACGAAGCGCCAGCGCTTTCCTTCTGCCTCCAGCACTTTGCGGCGTGCCTCGAAGTCGGCATCCAATTCGGGCAGGCGGCGCCAGAAATCGTCGAGCGAGCCCTCGAAGTAGTCGTCGGGCACGAAGAGGTGCTTCTCTACATCCTCCTGTTCCACCTGATAGCCTGCCTCGCGGGTCAGGATAACCAGTTTGCGGATGACATCCGTGCCGCTGAGGTCAATGCGCGGGTCTGGCTCGGAGTAGCGTTGCTCCTTGGCGCGGCGTACCGTCTCGGAGAAAGGCACGTCGGCAGCTATCTCGTTGAAGATGAAATTCAGCGTTCCCGAGAGGATGGCTTCTATCTTCAGAATCTTGTCGCCAGAGTTGCACAAGTCGTTAATGGTACCGATGATGGGCAGTCCGGCACCGACATTGGTTTCGTAGCGGAACCACACGCCCCGGTCGCGAGCCGTCTGCTTCAACTTCATATAGCTGTTGTAGTCGCTCGATGCTGCTATCTTGTTCGCGGCTACCACCGAGATGTTGTGCTCCAGGAAAGTCTGGTAGAGGCTGGCTATCTGCTTGCTGGCTGTGCAATCTACGAAAACGCTGTTGAAGATATTCATCTTCACGATTTCGTCGCGCATGTGCTCGGTGTCGGCAGGGAATCCGGCGCGGAGTATGGGCATATAGTTGTTCAGGTCGATGCCGTCGCGGTTGAGCACGAAGTTCTCCACGTCTGAAATGCCCACCACATTCAGCTTCAGGCGTTTCTGCTGCATGAGTATCTGCTGCTGCGTGCGAATCTGCTCCAGCAGCATGCCGCCCACGGTGCCGATGCCGCAGATGAAGATGTTGAGTACCTTGTATTCTGACAGGAAGAACGAGTCGTGCAGCACGTTGAGCGACTTGCGAAGGAAGCGCCCGTCAACGACAAAGGAGATGTTGGTCTCTGAGGCTCCCTGCGCGCAGGCTATCACCGAGATGCCGGAGCGTCCCAGCGTGCCGAACAGCTTGCCGGCTATGCCCGGTGTCTGCTTCATGTTCTCGCCTACGATGGCGATGGTGGCCAGTCCGCTTTCTACCTGCATGGGGAACATGGCTCCCGTCTCTATCTCCTTGGCAAACTCGTCGTTCAGTACTTCGGCAGCAGCAGCGGCATCTTCGTCGCGCACACCGATGGAGGTTGAGTTTTCCGACGATGCCTGCGACACCATGAAGACTGAGATGCCCTTGTTGGCCAGTGTGGTGAAGATGCGGCGGTTGACACCGATGACACCTACCATCGACAGACCCGTCACCGTGATGAGCGTGGTGCCCTTGATGCTGGATATGCCCTTGATAGGCTTGTTGTCGGCTTCAATCTTGTCTTTGATGAGGGTGCCCGGGTGCTCCGGGTTGAAGGTGTTCTTCACCTTGATGGGTATGTTCTTGACGCATACGGGATATATCGTCGGGGGATAGATGACCTTGGCTCCGAAGTTGCAGAGCTCCATAGCCTCTACGTAGGACAGCTCGTTGATGGTGTATGCCGTCTTGATGACTTTCGGGTCGGCAGTCATGAAACCGTCAACATCAGTCCATATCTCCAGCAGTTCTGCGTTCATGACGGCGGCAATGATGGATGCCGTGTAGTCGCTGCCTCCGCGCCCCAGGTTGGTCGTCTCGTGGCTGTCGCGGTCTCTGGCTATGAAGCCGGGCACGACATAGGTGTTCTTGCTGCTGATGTCGCGGAAGGTGCCCTTCACCAGCTGCGTGGTCAGCTCCATGTCCACTACATGGCGGCCTTGCTTCTTCGCCGTGCGGATGAAGTCGCGGCTGTTCATTCTGATGCCGTTCTTGACCAGGGCTGCTACGATGTGCGAGCTGAGCCGTTCGCCATACGACACGATGGTGTCCTCCGTCTTCTTCGACAGGTCATGGATGAGATACACACCGTAGTAGATGCTCTTCAGCTGGTCGAACAGCTGGTCAACGTTGTTGAACACGTCTATGCGCTTCTGCTCATCGGTGATGACGGCTTCTATCATCTGGTGGTGGCGAAGCACCATCGCGTCAAACTCCTCACGATAGTGCTCATCGCCTTGCTGGGCCATTTTCGACGTGGCAATCAGTTTGTCGGTGATACCGTCCAGCGCAATTACTACTATTACGACAGGTTGCGTCCGAGCCTCTGTCTCCACGATTTTTTTCAAGCTGAGAATGCTTTTTACGGAACCTACGGACGTTCCGCCGAATTTCATTACTTTCATATTCCTATGCAATTTGTCTTACCTCCGGTACCCCTTGACAAGTGGGGTTTTACTCCGTTGGCGCGACAAAGGTAATAAAAAAAGAGAAAAGCGAAGAGTGAAAAGCAAAAAAAATGCTGCCGCCAGTAAATTTTTATAGGAATCTACAATAGGCGGCAGCAAATTCTTCACTCTTCACCCTTCACTTTTTCACTCTTCGCTCCTTATTTATACAAGAATCGCTTGATGCTTCGCTTGGGTGTTTTCTCAAACTCTTCGGTGCGTATTTCTATCTCCGTAATCTTCTCGTAAGCTGGTATCTGCTCGTTCAGCTGCAGCCGGTTCTGCTCCATGATGTTGCGGATGTCTTCTTCGTTGAAGTTCATGTTCTTGGCCTCATCGTAGTCGGGGTACACCAGTCCTACCAATTTGGTGTCGCGCTGCACGACGACACTCTCCACCACCATCGTCATTGAGTTCAGCTTGTCTTCTATCTCTTCCGGATAGATGTTCTGCCCATTGGGACCGAGCAGCATGTTTTTCGAGCGTCCGTTGATGAACACGTTGCCGTCATAGTCCATCGTGCCGAGGTCGCCGGTGTGGTACCATCCGTCTTTGTCGATGGTCTTGGCGGTTTCCTCGTCGTTCTTGTAATAGCCTAACATGACGTTCAGACCCTTGGCGAGAATCTCGCCGGGCCTGTTGGTGGGGTCGGGCGAGTCTATCTTCACCTTCATGTGGTAGGCCTCTTGTCCGCAGGAGCCCTGCACGAAGGTGTGCCAGTCGCGATAGCAGATGATGGGCGCACACTCCGTAGCCCCATAGCCCACGGTGTAGGGGAACTCGATGCGCTTGAGGAACGATTCCACCTCCTGATTGAAGGCTGCTCCGCCAATAATCACCTCGTAGAGCTCGCCGCCGAAGGCTTTTACTACCTCCTGGCAAATCTTCTCGCGTACCTTTTTCGAGATGACTGGCATGGAGAGCAGCAGGCGCATGCGGTTGTTCTGTATCTTGGGGAACACCTTCTTGCGGATGATTTTCTCGATGACCAGCGGTACGGCGATGATGATTTTCGGCTTGACGTCGGCAAAGGCCTGCGCAATGATGGCCGGCGACGGCACGCGGTTCAGATAATAGACGTGGCATCCGTGCATGAACTCGAAGATGAACTCGAAGGCCATACCGTACATGTGGGCCATTGGCAGGATACTGATGATGCGGTCGCCTCTCTTGATGGTCTTGCCCAGCACATGCTCGGCGAAGTCGTAGTTCGACCACAGCGAGCGATAGGGCAGCATGACTCCCTTCGAGAATCCTGTCGTGCCGCTGGTGTAGTTGATCAGGGCCAGCTCTTCGCCGTTGGCCTCGTGATAGTAGCTGACGTGCTCCTTGCGGAAGTATTTCGGGAATTTCTTGCCGTATAGCTCGTTGAGGTGCTCACGTGCGTAGGTCAGCTTGTCCGTACGCGAGAGCATGAGCGAATAGTCAGGGTTGTTGATAATGCCTTCCAGATGGGGCATCTTCGTGGGGTCTATCTGTGTGGCTACATGGTCGCCTACGAAGAGCAGCTTGGCGTCGGAGTGGTTCACGATGTTGTGAATCTGGTCGCCGGTGAACTCGTGCAGGATGGGTACGGCAACGGCTCCGTAGGTCAGTGTGGCCAGGAAGGCTACTGCCCATTGACTTGAGTTGCGCCCGCAGAGGGCTATCTTGTCGCCTTTCGTCACACCGCTGTTCTCGAACAGGATGTGCAGTTTCTCTATCTTGCGGGCCACGTCGTGGTATTGCAGCGTGGCTCCCTTGTAGTCGGTCAGTGCATCGAGGTCCCAGTTGTCGATGATGCTCTGCTGAATAAGTTGATTAAAGCTCGGTACGTTTTCCATAATATCTTATACCTTGTTATACCTTATTTATATAAATACCTTTTGATACTTTTCTTGGGTGTTTTCATGAATTCTTCTTCCTGGATCTCGAATGCCAGCAGCTTGCTGTACACGGGCAGCTGGGCGTTCAGCTCCTGACGGTTCTGCTCCATCACGCTCTCCAGCTCTTCCTGCGAGAATCCCATGCTGCGCACCTCGTCCATATCGGGATGCACCAGCGCCACCAGTTTGTCGCCGCGCTGCACGATGAGGCTTTCGCTGACCAGGGCCATCGAGTTCAGCTTGTCTTCAATTTCTTCTGGATAGACATTCTGGCCGTTGGCCCCTAAGAGCATGTTCTTCAGACGGCCTCGGATGAAGAGGTGCCCGTCTGCTGACATCGTGGCCAAGTCGCCGGTGTGGTACCAGCCTTCTTCGTCAAGCGCCTGGCGGGTGGCATCTTCGTTCTTGTAGTAGCCCAGCATGAGATTGACTCCGCGTGTCACGATTTCCCCCGCGATATGCTGCGGGTCGGGCGACAGGATTTTGGTCTCCATGCCGGGCAGCGGTGTGCCGCACGACGTTGGTACGAAATCGTGGTAGTCGCTGTACGAAATGAGCGGCGCACACTCGGTAGTGCCGTAGCCTACGGTGAGCGGGAAGTCGATGCTCTTCAGGAATTGCTCTATCTCCTGGTTCAGCGGTGCCCCGCCTACTATCACCTCGTAGGCCCGCCCGCCAAAGGCAGCATACACCTCTTGGCAGATGCGCTCCTTGACCTTCTTCGACACCACCGGCATCTTCAGCAGCACCTTGATGGCGTTGCTTTGTATCTTGGGGAACACGCGCTTGCGGATGATTTTCTCGATAATCAGCGGAACGGCCACCACCACGTCCGGGCAAACCTCCTTGAAGGCTTCGGCAATGATGGCGGGCGACGGCAACCGGGGGAGGAAAAAGAGATGATAGCCCGAGCAGAAGGGGAACAGGAACTCAATGGCCATGCCGTACATGTGGGCCATGGGCAATATGCTCAGCGTGCGGCTGAATTTCGGCATGTGTATGCCTAATTGCTTCTGGCAGAAGTCAACGTTGCCCCATAATGCCCGGTAGGGCAGCATGACGCCCTTTGAATAGCCGGTGGTGCCGCTGGTGTAGTTGATCATGGCCAGCTCTTCTGCCGTGTCCTTGTGCCAGCAGACATCCTCTTTGCGGAAGGCGTTGGGGTATTTCCTGCCGAACATCTCGTTCAGGTGCTCGCGGGCTTGGGTCAGCGCCTCACTGCGAGTGGTGTGCAGCGAAAAGTCGGGCAGGTTCAGGATGCCCTCCAGTTGGGGCATCTCGTCGGGCGTGATGGTGTTTACCACATAGTCTCCTACAAAGAGCAACCGTGCCTCCGAGTGGTTTACGATATTGTGTATCTGTTCGCCGTTGAATTCATGCAGAATCGGCACCACCACAGCCCCGTAGGTCAGCGTAGCCAAGAATGCCACGGCCCAATGAGCCGAGTTTCTGCCGCAGACGGCTATCCTGTCGCCTTTCCGTATGCCTGCTGCCTGCATCATGATGTGCAGCTTCTCTATCTTCCGGGCCACATCGTGGTATTGCAGAGTAGTGCCTTTATAGTCGGTCAGCGCGTCGAGCAACCAGTTGTCCTTGATGGTTCTTTCAATATAGGAATTGAAACTTGGTATGTCGTTCATTGCACAATTTTCAAAATTTTGTGCAAAGGTAATTCATTTTCTGCACATTCCAAAAAATTTTGTGCAATTTTTTGCGTGTTGTAGTAAAAAAGGACATAATAGTGGATTTTAGCGACAATGTGCTTTTTATTCTTTCGCGTCCTTTCTCATGCTGAGTGAAATGCGCTTGCGACGGGTGTCAACTTCTATGACTCGCACGCTGACATGCTGATGCACCCGCACCACCTCCGTGGGATTGCTCACGAAACGGTCGGCCAGCTGCGACACGTGAACCAGTCCGTCCTGGTGTACACCAATATCTACAAAGGCTCCGAAGTTGGTGATGTTGGTCACGATGCCGGGCAGCTCCATACCCACCAGCAGGTCGTCGATGGTGTGAACGCGTGCATCGAACTCGAATTCCTCTACGGCTTGGCGAGGGTCGCGGCCAGGCTTTTCCAGTTCTTTCATGATGTCGGTCAGCGTGGGCAGTCCCGTTTCCTTGGTCACGTATTGGCTGATGTCGATAGCCTCGCGCGTACCTTTATTTTTAATAAGGTCTTCGACGCGGCATCGCCGGTCTTTGGCCATCTGTTCCACCACGTGGTAGCTCTCTGGGTGGACGGCTGTGTTGTCAAGCGGGTTCTTGCCGTTGGCTATGCGCAGGAATCCGGCACACTGCTGGAAGGCTACGGGGCCCAGTCGCGGCACCTTCTTCAGTTCAGCGCGGCTGCTGAATGCCCCATGTTCGCGGCGATAGTCTATGATGTTCTTCGCCAGTGACGGCCCCAGCCCGCTGACGTAGGTGAGCAGATGTACCGAGGCGGTGTTCAGGTTGACACCTACCGAGTTGACGCAGCTCTCTACCACCTGGTCCAGCTGGTGCTTCAGCTTGGTCTGGTCAACATCGTGCTGATACTGGCCTACGCCAATGCTCTTCGGGTCAATCTTCACCAGTTCGGCCAGCGGGTCCATCAGCCGGCGTCCTATGGAGACGGCTCCGCGAACCGTGACATCCTCGTTGGGAAACTCTTCGCGGGCTGCTTCAGAGGCAGAATAGACCGAGGCTCCGTCTTCGCTGACCACATATATCTTGGGCGGTGTGATGGGCGTGGCTGATGCAGATGAAGCGGTTTGTGGCATTTCCTTCAGGCATTCTTCCACAAACTCCTTCGTTTCGCGACCTGCCGTACCATTGCCGATGGCGATGGCCTCTATGCGGTATTTCGTCAGCATCTGCTGCAGGTGGATGGAGGCCTGCATGCGATGATTGACGGGAGGGTGGGGGAAGATGGCTTCGTGGTGCAGCAGATTGCCCTGCGCGTCTAAGCACACCACTTTGCAGCCTGTGCGGAAGCCCGGGTCAATGCCCATCACGCGCTGCTGGCCCAGCGGTGCGGCGAGCAGCAGCTGGCGCAGGTTCTCGGCAAACACGCGAATGGCCTCTTCGTCGGCACGCTCCTTGCTGATGTTGCCAAATTCGGTTTCTATCGAGGGCAGCAGCAGCCGCTTGTAGCCGTCTTGCACAGCATCGGCCACCAGCTGCTGGCAGGCACCGCTGCCGCGTACATAGTAGCGTTGCAGGCGGCTGACGGCTTCGCTGTCGTCGATGGTGATGCTGACGCGCAGCACTCCCTCGCCCTCGCCGCGCCGCATGGCCAGCAGGCGATGGCTTGAACAGCGCTTCAGAGGCTCCTCCCATTCGAAGTAGTCGCTGTATTTCTGCGCCTCGTCGCTATCTTTCTTGGCCTTCACCACTTTCGACACGATGAAAGCCTCACGCCGGAAGGCCAAGCGAACCTGGTTGCGGTTACGTTCGTCTTCGCTCACCTGCTCGGCAATGATGTCCTGTGCTCCCTGCAGACAGTCGTCGGCTGTCAGGCCGTTGACGGCATACCGCTGTGCCGCTTTCCGGGGGTTGGCCTCGCGCTGTATCAGCAGCAGACGGGCCAGCGGCTCCAGTCCTTGCTCGCGGGCTATCTGGGCGCGGGTGCGCCGCTTGGGCTTGTAAGGCAGGTAGATGTCTTCCAGCTGTGTGGCGTCCCAGCAGTCGTTGATGCGCTGTTGCAGTTCTGTCGTCATCTTGCCTTGCTCGCCGATGGTTCTGGCAATGGTGTCCTTACGCTTGGCTATCTCGGCGAGCTGTTCCATACGGTTGCTGATGGCAGCTATCTGCACTTCGTCCAGTCCACCGGTGCGCTCCTTGCGGTAGCGTGATATGAAGGGGATGGTGCAACCTTCGCTGAGTAGTTTCAACGTGTTCTCTACGGCGTGCTCCGACAGGTGCAGCTCGCGGCTAATCAGTTGGGTGAATATGCTTAGATGTTCCATGTGCGTGTGCGTTTTCGTTTCCTAATATTGGCTTTCGTGCTTGATGCTGCGTATGTGTAGCCAGATGCCGACCACGATGAGCAGCAGCCCCGTAGCCAGCAGGGTGTTGCTGCCGGCCAGCGCGTGGATGCGGGTGAAACACAGTGCGAGTGTGCCTGACACCATGAGTGCCAGCCCGGCATAGCGCCTGAACAGATGTGTTGTCTTACTCTTCATGCTTTGCTTCGGTTGTTGTAAGATAAGGTGTTCTCGTTGCAATCTGCCTGCAAAGATACGAAATTTTTGGCGACTGTAGTGAACTCTTTGTAGCGAAAAGAGAGTTAAAAATGCTTAAGGAAACAGGAAAAGTGCTGACGTTTTGCGCGTTATCTGTGGGAAAAGTAGTACCTTTGCAGCCGCAAATTGCAAAATAACCAAATTTTTAAACATTTTAACGTAGTATGAATCAATACGAAACCGTTTTCATTTTGACTCCCGTTTTGTCTGATGAACAGATGAAGGAAACGGTCGCTAAGTTCAAGAATACTCTGACCGAAAAGGGTGCAGAGATTCTGAGTGAAGAGACCTGGGGACTGAAGAAGATGGCTTATGCTATTCAGAAGAAGTCGACAGGTTTCTACTGCCTGTTAGAGTTCAAGGCTGAGCCATCAGTAGTAAAGGTGCTGGAGACTGCCTATCGTCGTGACGAGAAGGTGATTCGTTTCCAGACTGTAAAGCTTGACAAGTATGCCATCGAGTATGCTGAGAAGCGTCGTAACAAACTTGGTAAAAAAGAGGAGGCTTAAATTATGGCACAAGAATCAGAAATCCGTTATCTGAACGCTCCTTCTATCGACACGAAGAAGAAGAAGTACTGCCGCTTCAAGAAGAGCGGTATCAAGTACATTGACTACAAG
>ODAI014732771.1_pt1 | contig 12815 bp, 11 predicted proteins | sample 1539321 | NCBI WGS metagenome assembly ODAI01 (sample SAMN02144231, study PRJEB22623) | gut metagenome | biome: sheep rumen | host: Ovis aries | place: New Zealand | reverse complement strand
GAATCTGCATCCACAGCTTGCATAAAATCTGTTTTTAATCCTTCGTATACTATCATTGTTTTCCTTTTCCGTTCTACAAACTAGTTTGATTATATCATAAATGGGGAGATTTGAGGTGGGACTTTTGAAGTACCATTTAAGAATATGTGTCGTAATGAATGCGATATAAAAAACTTTTCCAAACAGACTTTATGTACATATATTATAATTATTGCCACACAATAAAAGCAGGCATTCCACCTGCTTTTAATGACGACTAATTAAAACTACTCTTGTTTATATTAACCTTTTTTTACATTTTTTTCGAACATCGAATCAAGTTCATCTAGCATAAATGCCTCAATTAAGTCATTATCCCAATTCTTTTCCTCAACTAATTTTTCTATTCTTCTAAATCCACCTTCAATACATTTTTCAAAATAATCATAATAGTTGTTTGGTTTAATGCTTTCTTCTATTTCTTCATCATTATTGCATTCTCCAAGTTTAAAACAGCTTACAAACATTCTATCTTTAGCAGTAACAATATTCTCCGTTCTAAACCAACCCCCATCTACTCTTGATGGAAGGTCCACAGGCTCTTCAACACCTAGCGCTGCTATAAAAATTGCTTGAATTCTATTATCTATTCTACTATCTAATCCAAAAATCTTATTCTCATACAGTTTATTAAGAAACTCTTTTTTCCCTTTACTGCAATATATTATTTTCCTCGCTTCCATATAATACCTTTAACCTTTCTTCACTTGACTTTCAGTTTTATCTAACTTGAGATTTATTAGATTGACCTTATTATCGTATTGTTTTGCAACATTTTCAGTATAATCGTCGGGCGTGAATAACATAATAATCTGTTTGTTTTTACTAACGTTTAATAATTCTCCAGAAATGTCCTCTCTATTTGTATCTGATGACCTTCCAATTGGTGAATCAATGACTAAAGGACAATTCTTGCCCGAGGTATCATGGATAGCTAGAATATATGAGTATGCTAAAGACATCTTTTCAGTGGCTCCCAATGATTCAGTCATAATATCTCCATCAATATTATATGCATCAATTGTATAATTATCATGTATCTCAATTTCCCCAAATGTTTTTATTTTCCAATTCATTGCATCAAAACATTCACACGTTTTTTCCTTTATCTTTTCTTTCATATTATCTGTAATATTATTCAGCACAATTTTAAAATCATTATCTAAAGCAGATGCAACATCGCATTTTTTCTTTATCAACTCATTTTTCTTTATCTTGGCTTTCTCTTTTTCAATATTTTTTTCTACATCCTTTAATTCTTTCTCTGCTCTCCTAATTTTTTCTTTTTGAACAGCAATATTAGATATCTCTTGATGTATATTATTCTCTAACTCTGCACTTTCTTTTGCAACCTCATCAATTTTAAATTTTACCTTTTTATCATTTGAAGGCATATTCATCAGCGTTTTGTTTATTTGCTCTAAAGACGACTCTATTGTAGACAACTCTTTCTTTTTATTCATCTCACGTTCAAGTATTTCTTTTTTTGCTGAAGGATAATCTTTAACAGTCAAAACAGACTCTTCTATTGGTCCTTTTATTTCTTTCAAAAAATTAGATGTAGCAGACGACACAGAGATCTTATTCAAAATCTCATTTAAATGGTCTGCACCAGACTCGTCAATTTTATGATCACAAATAGGACAATGTACCACCAAATGTTTTTTTATCTCTTCAAGTAGTTCTTTCACTTGGTCCTTATCTATACTAGGTGGAAGTTCATCATTTCGTTCTTTTATTTCTATGTAATCGAAAATACTCTTCATCTTGGGATATAACAGTATTAATTTAGAATACTCCCTAATAAAACGAGACTTATCAGCAGCTATATCATCGAGTTCTTTTTCGATTTGATTTCTTTTGGCATCAAGTTCGTCTTTGTTTTCTTGTAATTTCTTTGTGGGCTCTGCATCTCTTAGCAAATCATCCTTTTGTTTTTTCTTTTTTTCGTACTCCGCTTTATTCTTTTCAGAATCCTTTAATGATTCCTTTGCAACTGATATAGTATCTTTAATTCTTTTCTTATCATTATTTAATTCTCCAATTTGGGAATTAAAGCGAGAAGCCTCTCTACTATACTTTGTTTCCATATTTGCTATATGATTGCAAACATTTTCTAATAGAAAAACTTGAGAAATACTAAAAATTGAATCTTTTATTTTTTTATCAGCTTCAAAAAAATCTTCAAGTTTTTCACCATTGAAGAAGTAAAACTCATGGATATCTTTATTGAAATATTGTCTCACTATATTATCTGCATATTCCTCAACAAGGACCTCCGTATTTGAGCCATCTTTAGTATTAGTCATATGTACTTCCAATACTGTATTTCCGCCTATAGCGTTATTTGTAATTTCATCAACTTTATAATTCTGAGTTCGAATAAAATCAATGTTTTTATCCTTATCTTTTATTTTGAGCTTTACGCTTACGGGATAAGTTTTCCCACTTTCAGCATTCTGTTTAACTCCTGTATTTAACCTAGATAGCGCTCTAGAGGAATCTTTTATATCAATTTCTTCACCATATAAACACCAAGTTATGGCATTTAAAAGAGTTGTCTTCCCCGTTCCATTTTGCGCAATAATAACATTCAAATTTTTGTCATTAGACGAACTAAAATGAATAGACATATCTCCATATTGTCTATAGTTTTCAAACTCTATGCTTTCAATAACAATCTTATTCATTGTCATCTCCTTCCTCAGCATCACTAATATAATCTTTTATCAGCCCATCATATTTATCACTATAATGATAATTACCAGCATCTTCGAATTCTAAAATATCAATCATTAAATTTCTTTCTTTTTCAGATATTTTTAGTTTATTTACTTCATCAATAATATTTTGACTAATTGGCATCTATACTTACTCCCTTTCTTCTAAATATTCTTTTTACTTCTTTATAGTTGATTGAATTCTTAGCTATCATTCCTACTCGTCTTGACTCTTTCTCTAAAATACCAGACTTTTCAGAATCCGCAATAAAATCATAGATTATAGAAGGCAATTTATTTTCTTCATATCTAATTACTCTACCGATTCTTTGAATATACTCTCTTGGATTAGTACTATTAGACATTAGTATTGCCGTTCTTGCATTCTTGATGTCAATTCCTTCATCCAAGCACTTCAATCCAATCAGTATTTTTAATTGTTCATTTCTGAACTTATTAATTAAGTTGGTGCGTTCTGTTTCACCTTCTTCATTTATGATCCTGTTGGCATCTTCATTTTCTGTTATTTTTGCTCTTGATATGCCCAAATCAGCGGTTATATTCATAACATCATTTAACTGCTTATCTGAAACGAATAACAGAATATTCTTTATTTCAGTAGGGTCCATGCCCTTTAACAATCTATATAATTCATTCTTCTTATTTTCAGCATCTTTTATTATTGCCGCTCGCTTTAAATATAGTTTTTCTAATTTTTCTTCATCATAATCATCCTGATTTTTAATTATAAATATTTTTTGTGTCAATTTAGCATAGTCTTTTTCCTCTCTATCAGTTAATTCAACAAAAATAGGGTAATAATAGTATTGATTCAAGAAAGGAGCATTTGTTTCTGGGTTAATGGTGTTTAATGCTTTCTCTATTGGAAATTCAAATTTTTTTCCACCAAAATAATCTAATATTTTGTTTGTTCCAATCTCATCAAACATTCTCTCAGGAGTTGCACTCAATCCTATCCTATAGTCATATCCTTCTATTAATGCATTTTGTCTTTTTTTTGACCCAATCGCATGAACTTCATCACAAATAAAAAGTATCTTTCTGCTCTTTTTTGTTTCATTGATAATATCAATGAAATCACTTGAAGATGCAGTATTATGAGTGGTGAACACTATCGCTCTTTCAACACCTGCACCCATTCGTCTCATCAATAACTCTAACTCTTTTTTCCACTCTCTACTGCTTAGTTTTCCTGGTAAAACTAATTCTTCCTCAAAATCAATGTTTAGTTGGTCTATATCTTCTTTCCATTGAGTTGATAAAGTAATCTGTGGAGTAGACACTATAACTAATAAAGTCTCATTATCTTCTAGTTTTTTTGATATACAATAAATTGCAGCTCTTGTCTTTCCAGTCCCCGTGGCCATTTCCATTAATAATTTCTTATCATTATCAAACCACATATCACAAGCTTCTTTTTGATGGTCAAAAGGAATAAAACCAATCTTGTCTTTTTTAGTTTTATTTTTATAGTCTTTCATTATGTCTAGTTCATTAATATCTTTTGGTTTTATTTTTACTATTTTGTTTTTAACTGCATCTGGTATATCAAAAACATAAGCTATTTCTTTTTTTTCGTTGTTCCAATATTTAGAAAACTTTTCTAGGTCTGTATCAAGATATTCTCTCTGACCTGGTTCCCACGATTTAAAAACTTTAAATTCTTCAATATTAGTTAACCAACCATGCGCTGACTCGTTAATTGAACCCGAAAAAGATATTGCATTGCCCACTTCATCGTAAAATATTCCCACTTTCTGGTGAAATAAACTATCTTGAGAAATCTTTGACACAACAATTCTAATCTCTAATTTGTCGTTATCTAACAACCATGCCAAAGCCTTTAAATTATCATCGGCCATTTCATCAAACTCAAGTTCAGAAAACAAATCCATCTTTTCGGAAAGTTCATGTTCCTGCTTAATAATACTGTAATCATCATTAGTTAACTCCGGTGATATTAACAGTAGCATTCTTCCATCATTATGTATTAATCCTTCTATTCCTCTTGCGGCAATAGTTAGACTACTTGAACTAAAGTATCCTGCAATTCTACAATATTTATTAGACTCTCTTAATACGGGAACATAAAAATCCTCTACAAGATTAGTCCTCGATTCTTCTGTTTCATAACTCATTCTAATATCAATATCTATTAAACTCATTTTCACCTACCATTTGATCCTTTTTACTAGCAGCTCATACTTAGAACCATCAAGAATAAATTCTAGCAGTTCTTTTACATTTGACCTTCTTCTAATTGCTGTCGACTCTGCCAAACACGGAACACATTTTCTATACTCAATGTCACCTTTGCTAGAGTAGTATATGATTTTTCTTAATGCATATTCCCTTAACAATAATTTTTTATATAGGTCCTTTTTTTCTTCAAATTTTTTATATGCCAGCACACTACCTAGTGATGTGTTTTTAGTAATTGCTGGTTTTCTTCGTTTATCAATTGAAACAATATTACAAGACTCAGCCAACTTTGCGTGATTTTCTCCATACTTTATAGCTGCACCTCTTTCATCAGGCTTCATTAAATCATAACCTATATCATAAAATGTCATACCTGTTTCAGAGAATTGTAATAGCTCAAGAGTGCGTTGCAAACTATTTTCGAGCGTACTGTACTGAGGTACATCGCTTGGTTTCAATTCCTTCTCATAATCCATAGTCAACGAAACCTCGATCATCTTATCAAGGTTTACACCCTCAATAGAAGAAATAGCTCTATTTACACCCTCTACATTACCTTCACACAAAGGATATACAGAAATCTCCTGTTTTTCTAAAAAAAGTTTAATCAACTCTTTATTACTGTTGTCTTTTGCTAGTCTTTCGTAATAAAACACCTTTTATATCTCCTTTATCTTTCGAATTTTAAATCGAAATACTTATTGGCTATTGAAGGATATTGTTTCTCAAAATCTTGTAAGGCTCTCATCGAAGAACAAATATGCCCTGGTGTTTTTACCAAAGCTTGATTTGCTTGACAATACTCTCTAAAACTCATTTTTTTAAAGAAATTGGGCTGATTACACCATCTAGCCATAGTAATATACATCCCCCTATATTTTGAATTTTCCCAAGGCTTATTGTTTTTATCTCTATATCTCATAATATATGGCAAACACTTGTAGCGCATTAATAGTTCTACTCGTTTCCACATATTCCTTATATCTTTAACATCTGTGCTTTCAAATCCAACTAAGACGTAGAATTTAATATTACTTGCATTAGTGTATTTTCTTATTAATTTTAGTTTTTGATGAATTAATTTGTAATCATCAATATTGTCAAAAGCAAATGTATAATCTCCATCATATGGGATGCTGAATAGTAATTCACATTTTTCTTCTGTTAATAATCGTTCATCTAATCCTTGTTTAAACTTAAATGGTTTCCCAATACTTATTAATTCCTCAAGTATTTTTTTCCAATTAGGACAACCAAGAAAATTATCATCTAGCAAACAAATCTTCTTCCTATCAGGGTCATAAAACTCTTCCAAAGGACTATGTGTTAATACCTTGTTATACTTTCTATTAACACAAAACTGACACTTTCTAAAGCATCCTCTTGTAACAAAACCAATACTATAATCTGTATACTCTTTGAATTGCCTTAAAAATGACTGTTCATTAAAAGTTTTACCTTTTTCTGTGTACTCCTTCTTCTTTTTTTCAACTTCTTTCTGAATCCAGTTGTCATATAAATGATAATCTGGCATATGATGCTCTATTTCAGGTAACAAATCTGGCGATTTATCGAAGAAGAAACCTGTTCCTCCAACATTAATATTTGAAGGCAAATTCGATGTTCCTTTATCCATATCAACTGCATCTGAAATCCATTCGGGAACCCATGTGTCTGTAAACACTTTGGATATCATAACTTGGTCATATTGATCAAGATTCTCATAATCAAGTTTTAACTCGACGTCCGCACCTTTTTCCTTCCAATATGCAGATGTTTTTTCACACGCTAAATTAGGGAATCTATGATTAGTCCTCCCTAATATGTCTGCGTCAATAATGGCAACTTTCATGCGTTTTCCTTTTTCCGATCAAAATTAAGTTCATTATATCATATATAAAAATATGATCAAAAATATGCAAGCGTTACGCTCCTAAAATACCGTTACATATTCTTTTTATGTAAGTGAGCCTCACGTGAAAAGAATGAAAACAACCTATTAAAAACTTTTATACTAGGACGTTTTACATTTAATTATTCTTCCACACTTAATCAATTTTCAACTCAAGACTTTCATCTTTATAGTTAAAGTGTGATAGATATGTTTCTTCTACTATGCTCAATGAATTTTCATCAATCAATATTGCTGATAACTCTCCCTGATAAGATATTGCATTTTTTAAATTAATAAAATGGTTATATAGTTCCTCATCATTTATGACTATCGATATTTTTCTGTCTTTCTGAGGCTCAATAAAAGTTAGTTCTCCCATTATCAACTTTGCTATCTGATCAATATTATTTACGTCATCAGGTTTGAAGTATTTTATCTCAAAAAGCCATTCTTTAATACCTTGATTTTTAATTGATAGTGCAATATCTGGTCTCAAAAGAAATCTATTTTCACTAGTCTTATCCTCTAAATTTATCGAACTGATTTCAATATCCTTTGCTAGCAATTCCTTAAGAATAATTCCTTCGACTGCAGTACTATACTCCAAAACTCTTTTTTTAAACTCTCTTCTTTTTTCTCTATCTTTATCATTTTCAATATCAATCGCATAAGACGGTATTATTTTGATGTTCTCATCTTGATATCCAATTGCTATCATTAAATCTGCAGTTGTTATATTCCCACGTGGTGCTGCATCTTCTGATGTCAAGGCTTTAATAATCTTTGCAGACGGCAAGTATTCTTCTTTTCTTAATCTATAAAGATGAGTCGGGCTCACTCCAGCATCAAGCGCATACTGGCGCAGGCTTCTCTCTCCTTTTGCAATATCTAACATTTCGTAGAATCTTTTTAAATTGTATTTGTTTTCCTTCTTTGGCATAACGTCCTCCAGTAAATATTTCCATATAATTATACCACTAATCCATTATCATCACGACACAAAATCAAGACAGACTGTATTAATCTTACTTTTTTCTTTTATTCTTGCAATATCTTTTCGAGTGATGTATTTGTTTTTCATTAATTCTATTGCAAGATTATCTAGAAAAACCATATTGTTGGCTATTATCATCACTGCAACTTTATATGTATTAGAAATCAATAAATTTCTATTCATTTCACTTTTAAACTCCATGCTCTCAGAAGCACCCATATATCCAGAACTGATAATATCTGAAATATCATATGCTCCTTGCTTTTCAATAATGTTTTTCGCTAACATATTAACTGCTTCTAAATCTTTTTCTGCTCCAGCGTCGTAACCACCATATTTCAACTCTTCAGCTGCTTTTCCACCTAAGCCACGAACTAGATTAGTTTTGTTATTTTGCTGTGCCTCATGTGGAGTAAAACCAAACTTGGTGATTCCGTAATAATCACAGTTATGGATCGCTGCTATCGATACGCTCCCTTCGTTCATCAACTCTCCAACCAAAATGTGACCTGCCTCATGGTAGGCAACTCTTTTTCTAATATCTTCTGTATACACATTATCAAATACTATTGGCTCATCGTCTATTTCAATTTCTGTAGAGTTATTAATATATTTAATAACAATATCTTTCATTGAAATTTTTTTCTTGCCAAAATACAATGCTTCTCTAGCAGCACTATTAATCAAGCTTTCCACAAATGCTCCACTTTGACTATGAAAAATATCCGCCAAAACATCTAACTCTATATCAACATCAACATTTTTACCTTTCAAGTATTTCTTTATAATTTGAACGGTATCGTTATAAGAAGGACTATGCATATGTAGTTTGATATCAAACCTTCCCTCACGAAGAAGAGACTTAGGTAATTTTTCAATATCATTAACCGTCGCAATTACCAACACGTTACTATCAGCACAATTATCTATACATGACTGAACTGCAACATATTCTTCCGCATCCGGATATCTTACATCCGTATTAGAGTATTTATCCATATCATCCAATAAAACTATAGCCACTCCATTCTTCTTTGCTTCAGATTTTGCACGTTCAAATGTTAAGTTAAGATGTTGTTCAAACTGATCATTCCCTCCAGCTCTTCTGCAGACAAAAGATGACACGCCACTCTCCTTAATCAAGCAGTTTGCCATCAATGTTTTACCAATACCTGGTTCACCATACAACATAATACCTCGTGGTAATTCTATTCCTACTTTTTTATATTTTTCTGTGTCTTTTAATTGGTCACATACATTCATTATTGTTCTTTTTATTTTATTATGTCCAATAATCAAATTAAATTCACTCACGCGCTAATTCCCCTTTCACAAATTCTGTTATAAAAACTACATACTTTTCCATCAGCTTTCAAATCATCGATAGATATATTCTTGCTTTTTGGCTGTGGTCCTTTTTCTGTATCGACTAATGACCCTATAAAAATATTATTAACAGTTTTACATCTAGATAATGCCGTATATAACTGACCAGATTCCCAGAAATAATCATATATAATATTAACCTTCTCTAATGATAATCCCTGACTTTTATGAATTGTAATGGCATATGCTAATCTAATAGGAAATTGCTCAACTACTATTGGGTTACCATTTTTGTCTTCTTCGTAAAAGGAGTGTCTATAAACATTCACCAATTCTTCTCTATCCTTGATGGACACCTTTATACATTCGTCTTCCAATGACTCAACAATTCCTATAGACCCATTTACGTATTCGCCATCGACATCATTAACAGTGAGCATCACTTGACAACCAACTTTTAATCTCAGGTCACGATCATAATAACCCGTAATTTTTTTAATCCCATCTATATTTTGGGCACTGTAGCATTTAATTTCGCTATTAAGCTTCTCCAATTTCATATTATTTATCTTTCTAGCATTTTTCGTCCTATCACAAATTGCCACTGCACCATCTATATAGTTATTCGCTTTATTATTGTTTATATATGTTATTCCTCTCTCATCACCAATTCTGATTAGCGATAGACTTTTTGAAAATCCAGAATCTTGACTTTGCCTAATTGATTTTTCTAATATAATTACTTCAAAATTCGCTTCGTTCCACTTTTTCGATTCGAAAGCAAAAGAACAATCAAAATGCTCCTTTGGTTTTACTGGTGGTAGTTGAAAAAAATCTCCAACAACTATTATTTTAATTTCATCATTGATGCTTTTTATTTTGTCTAGAATCTTATCAAATAGCTCTCGATCTATCATACTTATTTCATCAATAATTAAAAATTCTGATTCTTTAATCTTTTCTTGATATTCATCTCTATAAATTAGTCTATGAATCGTCTGTCCATCTATATGAGTCGAGGCTAAGCCAGTGGAAGCTGTCAGCAAAACCATGCTTCCCAACTCTCTCGCTTTTTGCGTTATTGAATTAATCATAAGTGTCTTTCCTGTTCCTGCTCCACCGGTAATAAAGAAATTCTTGTTCTCTGAAAATACTCTATTAATAATATTTGAAAAATTGATCATAAAATTCTCCTTTTTATAAAGTGGCGCTTGTAACCGAACTTCCACGCCATTCTATATAAATATAGAAAAGTTTTTTGCGCATGACTTAAAACATTTTTTGAATATTTTATATAACACTAAACTATAACTTAAAATAAATAAAACAATAATCCATTACTTTACCAATAAACAAAAACAATAACCCAGAAACCTTAATCCGGTTGTTCGAATAGCTTCATCTAGTCATAGCACGGAAACTCATTTTATTCTTCCACAGTAATTTTATGAGTATGGTTATAATTATCTAGTTCTAATTGTATTGTCGCTATTATCGAATCGACTCTTTCAAATTCTTTTTTCGCTAATTCTAAATCATAATTTAATACTTCGTACTCTGGAACACCCCTATTAGAATTAAAAGAGTATGATTGAACTCTTCTCTTAGGTTGTTTGAGTCGCATAGTATTCATTACTATTTTTCGGCGTTGTAACTGTGACATCCTAACCAAAGCCCTATCGATTGTCATCACTTCACCATTTACGTTCAAAGTGTTTTTTACATTTTCAACATTAATGATGTGTTTAAGATTGGCTATTTCTTCATCCAGTTTTTCAATAGCATTGTTTACTTCTGTGAAATCATAGTTCGGTATACAAGCTTCTTCTCCTTGAGCTACTGTATACTCGTGATTCTCAGATTCCTGGTTTCTTAAGAGTTCCTTCTTCTCTTCCAGCATGTTTAATTTTTTCATTATCTGTGCTGTTGTCATTATAATTTTACTCATAATCTTATCTCCTTTCTCTCATAGTTATTGTACCATTTTGTTTGAATAATATCAACCTTTTTTTCTATTTCTTACAATTAAATTCTAAATCAAAAAAAGAACTTTTACTAGAATGTCGTAAGTATGTTATATGTATGCTTGATGTATGCAATAAAAAAGAGTCCCGAAGAACTCTAAATGTTGTTCTTAACTAAATACTTATTAGGCACAAGCCGCCCCTCAAAGGCCTACGGCCTTTTTCGTGGAGGGCGGCGCCCAATACATCCTCAAACAAAAAAACATCCAGAAGAATAATCTTCTGGATGTTTCTATTTAATAATTATTATTTAGTTTTCTTTGCTTTCTTTTTCGACCATTTGGAGTAATATGATTTTCCATATGAGTTAATAAAGCTTCTTATTCTCACATAATATTTTTTCTTACTCTTCAAACCTTTAATAGTCTTTTTAGATGTTGTTGCCTTAACAATCTTAATCTTTTTAGCTTTCTTCTTAAAGTTTTTCTTTAAAGAATATTGTATCTGGTAACCTGTGACATCTTTTCGTCTTTTCCATTTAATGACTAAAGCGCGTTTCTTAGCTTTTAGCTTTTTGAGTTTAATAGTCTTTGTGTTGATAATCTTGCCTTTGCCATTCACTTTTACTATTATTGTAGTTCTTGAAGACTCTTTTCCGTTTGATACAGTACTAACACTCACTTTGTGAAGTCCATATGGAACATTATTAATAATATAACTCTTTCCTGATAGACTGCTTGCAATTTTTTGTCCATCTAGATACACGTTATACTTTTGACCTTTTACTTGGTCTTTCCATTCTAGGGCCACCTGATTACCAAATGCCGTTGCTTTAACATCATCTTTTGGAATAGGTTTTGGCGCTTGCTGAAGTTTGAAATTTGATACAGTAATATCTGTAAGCGAACTAAAATCACCAAAACAATCATATTCAGCTAATTGTTGATGTTTGATTCCGAAATTTTGACTGTCAAAGACTTCATATCTATATTCTCCGTCTGCGTCCATCCCTGCTCTATCACCAGGTTCCCCTCCAATGCCAAAGGTTATTCTGTTTGCATCACTTTTTGCAGTAAAATATCTATCAACTCTGACGGTTTGATTCCACCCTGGGCATTTTACCCAAAATGAATCAGCCACATTCTCTCCATCAGCGATTTTTACATACACAAACTTTAATACTTTTGACGATTGAATGTCAAAGGAAATGTTATATGTGTAATCCTTTTTTATATTGACGCTCTTATAGACTAGGCCTCCCCAGCATCCTCCCCATCCAACCACAGACATTGCTGCAGTAAAACTGGTAGGTGTATTAACGGTCATGCTTCCACTGGCTCCTTCCCACCAGTCTTCATCAGCACTAAAGTAACTTGTCCAATGTTCACCATCTGCTGCATTAACATTTTTCATTTGAGATTTAGGTATTACTAGTAGGGAAATAATGATAATGCAGAATAATAATTTTTTAATATTCTTCATTTTTTCTCCTCCGTTCATAATGATAAATCCATTATATATATATATATTGTCAATTTGAGGGGGTGGTTTATGGTTAAAGGCGCTATTGGGTTAGATATGAGCAGTGCCCCTCAAAGGATACAAGCCGTGCCTACTCAAAGACTGCTTCGCAGTCTTTTTCGTGTGTGGCGTCG
>ODAI011748611.1_pt1 | contig 12815 bp, 11 predicted proteins | sample 1539321 | NCBI WGS metagenome assembly ODAI01 (sample SAMN02144231, study PRJEB22623) | gut metagenome | biome: sheep rumen | host: Ovis aries | place: New Zealand | reverse complement strand
GGGGAAAAACCGTTCAATGAAAAATCGCTAAAGAACTTTTTACAAGTCTTTAGCGATTTTCTGCGTATTTAAAAAGTACCCAGAGCCGGGGTCGAACCGGCACGGGTTGCCCCACTGGTGTTTGAGACCAGCGCGTCTACCGATTCCGCCATCTGGGCCTTTGCGGGTGCAAAGATACATGTTTTTTCTGAATTGCCAAAACTTTTGGGGGCAAAAGTGCTGAATTCTTTTTATTTGACAATCTTTAAAGAATAATATGTAATAAAAAGTTGGCGCATTCGTTATTTTTATGTATCTTAGCATACGAATTTAATATCTGGAAACATTTGACTATGGATAAAAGCAACTATTGTGTCATCCTTGCTGGCGGAAAAGGCAGAAGATTGTGGCCTTGCAGCCGCGAACAATACCCCAAACAATTTATTGACTTTTTCGGTACAGGCAGGACACAACTGCAACAAACCTACGACCGTATTGCAAAGGTCGTTCCACGCGAGAATATTTTCATCAACACCAATCATCTCTATGCCCACCTTGTGCGTGAACAGTTGCCCGATTTGCCCGAAGGGCGTTTGATGGCTGAGCCCATCCATCGCAACACGGCTCCCAGTATGGCTTGGGCTACGCACCGCATTTTCCATATAGACCCTCACGCAAAGATTATTGTGGCGCCTTCCGACCAAGACGTGCATGACGAGGAGGCTTTCAAGGCAAATGTCTACGAGGCTTTGGAGTTCATTGAAACTCACGACGGACTGCTGACGATGGGAGTGAAACCTACGCGTCCGGAGCCTGGATATGGGTATATTCAGTTGGGTGAAAGAATCTCTAACGACCTGTACCAAGTGCAATCGTTCACCGAGAAACCTGAACGCGAGTTTGCTCGGATGTTCATCGAGAGCGGTGAATTCTATTGGAACACTGGTATTTTCATCTCGAAAGCCAGCTATCTGCTCGATTGCTTCGATAAGTTGTTGCCCATTGTCTTGCGGCGTTTCGACCAGTTACATCCTCATTTCACTTTTGAGGAGGAAGACGCTTTCATCAACGAGAACTTCCCCTCTTATCCCAACTTGTCTATTGACTATGGCATTTTGGAGAAGTCGGACAATGTCTTTGTGATGCGTTGCGACTTTGGTTGGGCTGACTTGGGTACGTGGCACAGCACTTATGAGGCGATGCAGAAGAGCGATGACGACAACGTGGTGATTGACAGCGAGGTGATTCTTGAAGACTGCCGCAACAACATTATCAAGATGCCGAAGGGGCGTGTGGCTGTCATCAACGGGTTGGACGGATACATCGTTGCCGAAAAAGACAACGTGCTGCTGATTTGCAAGAAAGAAGACTCATCGGCATTGGTTCGCAAATATGTGAACGAGGTGCAACTGAAATATGGCGATGAATTCATTTAAAAGCATGACTTGATGATGTCAGTTGTGGCTTCTTACGTTGTCATTGCATTCATATGGTGAAGTAAAATAAATTAATTTACCAAGTAAAATAAATTATTTTACAATGCAAAATAAATTATTTTACCGAGCAAAATAAATTATTTTACTTGACCAAAGTGCCCCTTTGACGACATTAAATGCCGCAAATGAAGCCGCCACTTGTATCGAATGACAAAATAAAAAGTGCAAGGAAGCATTCGCATCCTTGCACCTTCTTGGTTTTTATCGGGCGTTTAGGAGTGTTGAAGTCAAGGCGAAAGTCCCTTCTTACTTCCCGATAATTACCGATAGTTGGTTGTCATTTTCCAACAAACTCGGCATAAATCTTTGCTGCAATTTCCTTGAACTCCTGTTCGCTAAGCTTCAGTTTCTCCTTACGGAAATCGACATCGCCCTCCGTGTTCATCGGAATCAGATGGATGTGGGCATGAGGAACTTCCAAACCAAGCACCACCTGAGCCACCTTGCGGCAGGGGAATGCGGCCTTCAACGCGTTGGCCACACGCTTGGCAAACACTTGGAAAGCTGCCAACTCGTCGTCTTCCATATCGAAGATATAGTCAACTTCGCGGCGCGGAATCACAAGTACATGTCCGCGCGTAACGGGATTGATGTCGAGGAAAGCATAGAACTGCTCGTCTTCGGCACACTTGTAGCTGGGAATCTCACCAGCGGCAATTCTTGAGAAGATGTCCATAATTTTGTTGTGTGTTAGGTAACGGTTAAGCAAGATTGGTTATATGCCAACGGTGATTTTGTCGATTTGCAGGTTGATGGTGCCGCGCGGAACTTTGATTTCCACCACGTCGCCCACCTTCTTGTTGAGCAGTCCTTGTGCAATTGGGGTTGTTATCGAGATTTTCCCCTCGCGCAAGTTGGCTTCTTGCTCGCTCACGATGGTGTAGGTCATCTTCTGTTTGGTGGCCAGATTGGTCAGGTCCACCTTCGAGAGAATCTGCACAGCATCGGCGCTGAGTCTCGATGTGTCAACAATCTTAGCCTCAGCGATGGTCAGTTTCAACTTGTTGATTTTATCTTCCAGATGAGCCTGTGCCTCCTTGGCGGCCTCATACTCCGAATTCTCGCTCAAATCGCCCTTGTCACGAGCCTCTGCAATGGCGGATGATGCCTTCGGACGCTCAATCGATTCGAGTCGTTGTAGTTCAGCCACGAGTTTATCGTAGCCCTCTTGTGACATGTAAGCCATAACGTTCTAAGTTTATTTTGTTATTGTTAATAGTTTTCCAGACCGACAACAAAAGAAAGAATTCCGACAACTTCACTCGTGTCGGAATCCTGTATCCTTGATAAACGTGTCTTTTTTATTCCTTACGGCTGCAAAGATAGATAATTTTCCTGAAACTTCCAAGTGTTTCTACGAAAAAAACATCTTTCGAGTGTTTTGCCCACGATGGAATCAACGCATTTGCACTTGCACGTTGGCGTTGGTCTTGTCGAATGATAATCCGCCGAGTGCGACTGTTTTGAGAGCGTCTTTCAGTTGTTCAATCTTCTGCAGATGAACCACGAGGGTGTTCCCATCGAGTTCCTCTACGAGTCCGCCCATCTTCTCCTTGAAGTATTTCAGGGCGGCTTTCACGAGCAGATCGAGGCCCATTCCGCCGTTGTAGACAAGGGTCACATCGTTGCCGCTGACTTGTTTCACGGTCAGATTGACCGACACCAGTTTGCTCAGCATGGCCACACGGATTTCCTTGCCGATGCTGATGGTCTTCTCGTCAACGAAGTTCATGACGAGGTTTTGGTTGAAGCGGTCGCGAACGAATCCGCTCAGTTCGTTGTAAGGGATTTGAATGTTCATAAGTTTTGGGTGTTGGGTGATGGGTGATAGGTGATAGGTGATGGGTGTTGGGTGTTAGGGATTGGTTGAAGGCTGAGGCTTGGGAGTGCGTTTCAGCACGTTGAGAATCAGGCGCGAGGCTTTTTTGCCCACGATGTCGCTACCCGAAACAACGATGGAGGGTACAGCCACAACGGCTTCCTTCATGGCTTGCAGTTTCACTTTCCGCTTATTCTGCACTCCTTTCATGGCGCGCGGTCCTTGTTGCAGATAGGTTCGCGTGACATATCCGATGCGCAAGGTCATCAAGGCATTCAGCGTTCCATCGATGGCAGAGCCCACTACCACGCCGGGAATCTTGATGCGGCGCAGGATGGAATAAACCGAAAGTCCCTCTGTGTCGGCCATTTCAGAGGCGATGTCGATGTCTTCATAGTCGATGTAGTCGGCTCCAGCAGCTGCATCGGCAGCATCTGTGGCCACATCGGCGGCTCCGTCAGCGTGGTCGTGCATATCGCCAAAGTCGAAAGGATGCACAGCGCTCGTGCCCGAAAGCGCTTCAGAGAGTGCATAGGTAATGAGTGCGGTGGTCAGAATGCTGGCATACATGCGGAAGAGCTGGCGGTTGTTCGGCCGGAATCCCGAAGCAAGAATGACGTCTTCGATGAGCTTGTAGTTCATGTACATCACGCTCAAAGAGTCGAAACGGCTGTTTTGCGAGATGGCAGTCACCATGAAGACGGTCTTCGCCCATTCGCGTATGCGGTCGTTGATGCCCAGCACGCCCAACTGCTTATCGCCCTTGAAGCGCAAGTCGATTTCTTGTTGCACCACATTGCGCAGCCGTTCAATGTCGCCCGTAGCATGAAGCATATCGATTTGAAGCTGTTTGCGGTGACGCTGGCGCAGTTCGTTGTCTTGAATATAGCCGCAGTTGGCAGCCAGTTTGTCGCCAAAAGCCTTCAATCGTGTCTCATCTGCCTGTTGGTCAACGGCCAAAACGGGGAACACAGGCGCACGATGGACTCGAATAATCGGCCACACCACCAACCAAAGCAGCAACACGAGGATGACACCATAGAACACATATTCAAGATACCACACGCGCGTGACATGAGCAATCTTCTCGCCGATGGTGATGATGTTGCCCGTCAGCATGAGGGCGATGATGCCCAAAAAGACGGCGACAATGATAATCAGGTTTCGCTTCATGGTTCAGAAATTGATGTTGTTGATGTCGTTTCGCAGTTTCTCCAAAGCAGCCGTTTGCCGGTTGAAGGCGTCAAGGTCGGGGATAATGGCGCTGAGCACGCGTTGCCGGTTGCTCTGCAAATAGTCATCGCAGATTTTGCGATATTGGTCGCGCACCCGTTTGTTGTCTTCGGATATCCGCTGAAGGATTTGCGGAAGAGCCGTCGTTTCGATGTATCCGCGTTCGGAATCGCTGTTGTTTGTACCCACAAGGCGGTTCTTTGCCGCATTCAGATAGCTCACGAGGTCTTCGCTGGAATGTCCCATCCAGCGTACACCAGGAATCAGCAGCTTGTGAGGGACAATCATCGTGAGGTCGAGACCGTCCATCAGGTTGATGTTGTTAGGCTGTTGGAGGGAAATTCGTTCTGGAACAATCGGATTGTTGGGCATTCCGCATTGCAGCGTGGCATGATCAATCTCCGACAAACGTTGGCGGCATTGCAGATACATCTCGCTCTCGGTTTGTGCGATGTGCAGAATCTCGGGGAACTGGGCAGCCAGCAAGCGCTCGCAACTCTCCACGAAATCGGTCACAATGGTTCGTGCCTCGGAGTCAGAACGGTGCAATCGAGGCTGTATCTGGCTGATGCGACTTTGGCATTCGCCCTCCACAACTGTTCTTGGCACATTCGGATTCACCAGCGGAACCATATCCGTTCCGCTCATCAGCGGCTCGTTGCGAAGTGCTTCGAACGCTTGTGCGGCCTCGTTGTACTGATGTAAGAGAGCCGCATTCTTGCCCAATTCCTCGGTAATGGTCGCAGACAACTTCTGCAACTGCTGCTGCGTGCGACCCAAGCAGACCGACAGCCTCATCACATCGCGATTGCTGATTACGCGGTCGTGCAGATAGTTCTCGATATCGTCAAAAGCTTGTGCCTCGCTTCGCAAATCGGCATCGTCGGCGTATTTCGCGTTTCTGGAATCCTCCACCTTGCCCAGGTTGATGCTGAAACATTGTTCGGCATCTATCTTGAAGCCCAGCCGACGAATCTCGCCAAGTGCGAACTGCTTCTGTTCTTCAACTGTCTGCCGTCGTTCGGCGTCGTCGCGCCAATGTGCAGAGTCGAAGACATTGTGGATGAGACAAACGGGAACATCCTTGTTGTTCTCGTGCAGTTTCTTCAGGAACTGCCCCGAAACCTTCGAGATTGCCGAGTTGGAACTCTGTACAAACACGATGAGGTCAGCACGTTGCGCGATGGTGTCGTAAACAGGGTCGTCGATGTTAGCGTATTCGCCGTCGAAGCCCGGCATATCGATGATGAACACGTCTTGCTTCATCAGTCGTCCGCCTGGCGTTGTGATGCTTGTGACCAGCGTCTCAGCCGACAAACTCTCCTGCAATCCCAGTTCCACCTTGTCCTTGATGTTCTCGGGCGTCAGTTCAAACTCACTCTTCACCACATCCCGTAGCCACTCGCCGTTCTCTATTCCGCGAATGCTGTCAATCACGGAGTCGATTTGTTCTACGCGCCGCCTGCTGTCTTCTGTGGTGTAGACGGTGATGCGGCAATCCTCGCCCTCGCGACGTTGCGAGATGATGGAGGGGCGCACCGTGCACTCCAGAAAGTGAGTGGGGCTGACATAAGCGTTTGCAATCAGGTTGACCAACGTGGACTTGCCCGACTTCACCGGCCCCACAACAAGCACGATGAATGTTCCGTTCTCGTATTCGTGGGCTCGGCTTCCTGCCTTGCGCAACTGCATGTCCACCGTAGGACAATCGCGCAACACATCGGCATACTCGTCCAGCAGTCGCGTCAGTTCTCTGCCGACAACGCTACAACGGTTTTGCAACACGCGACGCTCTTGCTCAATGCCTCTGTTTTCGATTTCTGTCATGCTTCTATCCTCCATCTTTCATTATCTGTCACTTCAAAGGCTTGGGCGCACGATGCTTCACCTTGAAACGGTCGAACCCCTCACCATAAACGCCGATGACAGCACTTTGCGACACGAAAGCCGATGGGTCAATCTCGTCGATGAGCTGGAAAATCTTCGCACTCTCGCGCCGTTTGGCCAGCACAAAGAGCATCTTCACCTCTTTTCCACTATAGAAACCGTGGGCATCAATAGTGGTGCATCCGCGATGCGGGTCGTTGTTGATGCGCTCGCCAATCTCCTTGTATTTGTCTGAGATGATGAAAAACTGAACGCTACGCCGCATAGAATTCACCACTTGGTCGATACAGAACGCCGTGATGTAGAGCACCACGTAGCCATAAATCACGCGCTCCCAATCCTTCAGCACAAAATAGCTGCTCGAAATGATTATCACATCGCAAATCAGGATAACCCGCCCCAGCGAGATGTCCCGATATTTGTTGATGATAGCCGCCACGATGTCGGTGCCTCCCGTAGAGCCATTCGACGACAAACCCAATCCTACGCCGCTTCCACAGAACACAGCACCTAGCACGGACGCCATAAACGGCTGGTCGTGAAGCAGATGCAGCGAGGCCGTTGACTCACGCGTCAGCGACAAAGCCACCGTTAGCACCACCACACCATACACCGTTTTCACGCAGAATTTCCATCCCAATATCCGCAACGCAATCAACAGCAGCACGGCATTAATCACGAAATAGCTCAGTTGAGCCGGTATCGCCAGCGGGCTCCATTCCAATATGGACGAGATACCCGGCACACCACCCGTAGTGATGTTGTTGGGCAGCAGAAATACCGACCAGCCGATGCAGTAGCTCAGCATCGCAATCGTTATCATCGCGTAGTCTTTGCCTTCGCGCCACAACGTTGCCCTATTGATCTTTGATCTTTGATCTTTGAACATTGAACTTTATGATATCTTTGAACTTTATCTTATATCAATTACCTGTCTTTTCATTTTGCCGCACTATTGCGTTTATTAATCCCACAAGTTCATAAGCCACTTCTGCAGAATTTCCAATATGAATTTGTTCTACAGGTTTTGATAAATTATTGATGGTAATAAAAAGTGTAAAATCATGAACTTCAATATCGTCATCTATTATTGTAGTTGTCTCACGTCTTGCAGTCGTACCCCATGCCGTTGCCCAAGCAGTGTCACCAACCCAGGCATTACCTATTGTAAATAAAGCATCTAACGGGTTTGTCTGAGTTTTTGACAATTCTGTTCCGTGTACTATACGCTTATTATCTGATAGATTGCACCCCAATATTTGATCAAAAGGTATAAACTCCGAATTTACTAACAAATGCTTACTTTTGCCAAAGACAGCAATGTCTTTAGATATATCTAATGTATTCTTTCTTGAATAAGTATTCCTATATACTTTATCAGGTTCTCCATATTTATCAAATAGCCTTTGTAATTCATCCATGTAATCTTGGATTTCTTTTTGAATGGCTTCCGCCTTTCTTTCTTTTTCCTCTTTTGTTTTTCTTTTTTCCTCTTCAACTTCTATTTTTTGCAGTATATTGTTTCTCTCTTTAATATAACGATCTAGTTTACCTTTGCAATTATCATAATAAATGAAAGTGCCAACCCCATATATCAGATATAATGGCAAACAGAATGCTATTACGAAGAAATAGTATTCGTCATCCTCAAATGGATCCCAATACACCCCATATTTTCCATAATACACAAAATAGGCAAAAAGAAAACTTAATAAAGGAATAATAATTAATAAGGCAAAAGTAATTATTTTTCTTTTTTTTGTCCATATTTTTAATATCCCTCGCTTTTCTTGCTCTTCTTTTATTATATCTATATCTTTCGCTCCTTCTACATCTATCGACACATGGTTAAATCCACATTTAGGACAGACTTTTTCTTCTTTCTTTTTCTCTACACCACAGATAGGACAATGCAAATATTCATATTTTGCACTATTACTATCTATTTCCTTGTTCTCAGTTTCATTTGTTGTCAAATTCTTTCCCTCTTTTTCAACAACAATATCAGTATGTTCTTCCATTATTTAAAGCCTTTCCTTATAAAAATAGTTCAACTTCCAGTTAATAGTATTACGATGGCAAAAATACAAATTATTAGCGAATAAACAAATAGATTTGAGGAAAAGTTTTGACAAGAACTGTTCACATGACAATACAAATGGCCTTTTATGTTATTCTCTCCTAATAGGAAGAGGCTGTTGAGATGTAAAATTAATTCTGAATTTTGACCCCTAAAAACGGCCTTCTTTTTGAACTAGAAAAGATTTTGGTGCGAAAAAGGCCGTTTTTTGACGTTTTTGGAAGTTGCTGACTGTCAATCACTTCCGTTTTCTTTACATCTTCTCGAGTTGTCAAAGCTATGCTTTTGGGTTGTCAGAGCTATGCTTTGAGGCTCTCACTTGTGGCTTTTAAGGGCCTCAGATGCCACAAGTGGACGGGTCAGATGCCACAAATGACACCCTCAGAAGCCACAAGTGACAAATCTATCAGCAAAAAGTGAAGGCGGAAAAGCGTGAAAGTAAAGATTCTTTACAGTTTTCTTTTCTAGATTGAACGAAAATCCTGACAAAAATTTGTCATAGTTTTTCAAAATAAAAAAAGGATTTAAAGCTATGGTGTAACAATTGACTGAAAGGCTGGAAAATTCAGGATAGGCGAGTGAAAGCGTGCAGAAAAACGGCCGCGAAGGTTAAAAATAATAGGAACAATAGCCGTTTTGTCAGCCTTTTTTCGTAATTTCGCAACGTCTAAAGGAAAAACGAACATGATGAATTTTCTCGACATACTGCTTATGGCTGTGGCTTTGGCGATGGATTGCTTCACGGTTTCCATCGTGAGCGGCATCATTTTGCGTCGTTTTCAATGGCCTGTTATCTTGCGAATTAGTTTCTTCTTTGGCTTGTTTCAGGCGCTCATGCCGTTCTTCGGATGGTTGGCCACCATTCATTTTGCCGGCTATGCCGAGCACATCGGCCATTGGGTGGCGTTCGCTATGCTGGCATTTATCGGCGGGCGGATGATTTGGCAGAGTATTCACGATGAAGGCGAAGACAATCAACATTTCAATCCAACGCTTTTGACTACGCAACTGTTGCTGGCTGTAGCCACAAGCATCGACGCGTTGGCAGTTGGAGTTTCGTTCGCTATGACGGGCTTTGACCGTTTGTCGGAACTCGTCTTCCCTCTCTGCATCATAGGCGTAGTTTCGTTCGTCTTCGCTTTGCTGGGACATGCATTGGGAATCCGTTTCGGCTTTGCCGTCAGCCGCAAGGTGAAACCCGAACTGCTGGGCGGCTTGCTGCTTATTGCTATTGGCTTGAAGATACTCATTTCAAACCTTATTACCAACTGAAGATGTTCAACTGGTTCGACAATAAAAAGGCACGAAAAGACGTTTCCTTAGTGCTCTCTACTGGTGGGGCGCGAGGATTGGCGCACATAGGGGCCATCGACCAACTTGAGTCGATGGGGTATAACATCCGTGCTGTTGCCGGCACATCGATGGGTGCGCTTGTGGGAGGCATGTATGCTGCCGGCCGACTTGACGATTTCAAAGAGTGGATGCTCACCATCGACCGCAAAAAGATTCTCTCTTTGCTCGACTTCTCGCTCAGCATCAGCCACATCGCAAAAGGCGAACGCATCATCAATGCTATGAAGAAAGTGGTGCCCGACGTGCGTATCGAAGACCTTGAAATCCCTTATTGCGCATCGGCAACAGACGCTGTGACTGGACAAGAAGTGACTTTCACCAGCGGAAGCCTCTACGAAGCCATTCGCGCCTCCATCTCGTTGCCGTTGTTCTTCAGCCCTGTGAAATGCGAAGACCGCATACTTGTGGATGGCGGATTGGTGAACCCATTGCCTCTGAATCGTGTCAAACGCTCGAAAAACGACCTGTTGGTGGCTGTCAATGTGAGTGGACACGACTATCGCGGGCAAGTGGAACTGCGTCGAATCATCCGCGAACAGAAAAGCGAAAAATCGAGATTCCACTCGCTGCTCAATCGGTTGATGCCTGATGATGCCGACCTCAACTATTATACGCTCATCAATCGCTCAACGTCTATCATGATTAATCGCAACGCGCAATTGTCGTTGAAAATCACTCCTCCCGACATTCTCGTCGATATTCCTATGAACCGATACGACACATTCGACTTCGATAAATACGAGCGGTTGGCCAGCATTGGGCAAATCAAGACCAAACAAGCTATTGAGAAATTCCTAAATAAAGAATAAAGACATGAAATCCACAGACATCGCCATCTACACTATCACGTCGCCCTTGCACGACAAAACGGCTATTGACGCCGCTACCCACGAGTTTCTGACCTCTCTCGGCATCGATTACGACTTGAAAGGTGATGACTTCTCCGACTACGGCAGTCATACGCTCAACATCATTTACGTCCGCACAGGCGGCACAGAAGGGAGGTTCTTGCAATTGCTGCCCCACCTGAAACAGCAGTCGGGTGGCAAGCCTTTCCTGTTGTTGACCTCAGGAAAAAGCAATTCGCTGGCGGCTTCTATGGAGATATTGTCGTTTTTAAGGCAACAGGGTATCGAGGGAGAAATTATTCACGGTTCCAACGAATACGTTACACGCCGCATCCACCTTCTTGAGAAGGTTGCTAAAGCGCGGCAGACGTTGCAAGGCTGTCGGTTGGGTGTTGTCGGCCAACCCAGCGATTGGCTCATTTCGAGTGATGTCGATAGCGAAGTGGTCAGCAAACGGTTGGGCATAGAACTGATGAATATTTCGATGAAAGAGTTACAGGATATCATCGATTCTACAACCGAAACAGATTGTGATGCCTCCCTCGCTATCGACCAAGAAACAAAAATGGCGATGCCGGGAGCCGATAGGATTCATCGGGCGTTGATGTCGCTTGTTCAGCGGCATCATCTGCAAGGCTTCACCATTCGCTGCTTCGACCTGCTCTCATCGCATCACAACACGGGGTGTCTGGCTCTGGCGCGGCTTAATGCTGACGGAATCGTGGCTGGATGCGAGGGCGATGTGCCTGCATTACTGTCGATGACCATCGCTCAAGCGTTGCTGGGCGTTTCGGGTTTTCAAGCCAATCCAGCCCGCATTGATGTGGAAACGGGCGAGATGTTGTTGGCGCATTGCACGATTCCGCTGAATATGGTGGAACGCTACGAATTGCTGTCCCACTTCGAGAGTGGTATAGGCATAGGCATCCGAGGTTACATGAAAGAGGGTCCGGTGACAGTCTTCAAAGTCTCGGGCGACCTTTCCCACCACTTTGCTGAAGAGGGAACACTCATTGCAAACCAAGCGGCTCCAGGACTTTGTCGCACGCAATTGGTAATCAAGTTGGCAGATGCGCAACGAGCCAATTATTTCTTGCAAAATCCGATTGGCAATCATCACATCGTTGTTGCCGGCCATCATAAGCAGTTGCTCGACCTCTTTTTGGGTGTTGGGTGACAAGTAGGCATTTCTTAGTGACAGCTTTTGGCTTATTGCGTTTTTATGCGTAATTTTGGCTTAGCTGAATTGAAAATCGACGGCCGAAGGGAAAGTCAAAGGCTACGGGAAAGGCTACGGGTAGGCGACGGAACGTCGGGAATGGGCGAACAAAGTTCGGGAACCCACGGTCTCTGTCGCGAAGCGGGGAAAGGAATGGTCACTCTCGCTCGAGAATTAAAACAAAAACCCTCCTTTTTGTTTTGTATTCTTCTCACTTATTTGTAACTTTGCACACTCAAAAGGAAATAAACGTTTTTACACAAGACAAACAAGATGAATATTGAAGCGCAGATAACGGGCAGCGTTGTGGCTGCCGTGAAGGAGTTGTATGGTCAGGATGTGCCTGCTAGTATGGTGCAGTTGCAGAAGACGAAGGCAGCGTTTGAAGGAAACCTGACGGTGGTGGTGTTCCCTTTCCTGAAGATTTCGAAGAAGAAACCCGAGGATACCGCTCAGGAGATGGGCCAGTATCTGGTGGATAACTGCGAGGCGGTGGCACAATTCAACGTGGTAAAGGGATTCCTGAACCTCGTGGTGTCGCCTGCCGCTTGGCTCGCTTTGCTGGCCGACATCGACGGCAATGCCGAATTCGGTTTGAAGAAGGCTACCGAAGAGAGTCCGTTGGTGATGATTGAATATTCATCGCCCAATACAAACAAGCCTTTGCACCTCGGTCATGTGCGCAACAACCTGCTCGGATGGAGCTTGGCGAAAATCATGGAGGCCAACGGCTATCGCGTGGTGAAGACGAACATAGTGAACGACCGCGGTATACACATCTGCAAATCCATGTTGGCTTGGCTGAAATGGGGCAACGGCGAGACACCCGAGACAAGTGGAAAAAAAGGCGACCACTTGATAGGCGACTATTACGTGTCTTTCGACAAGCACTACCGCGAGG
>ODAI010407771.1_pt1 | contig 12815 bp, 8 predicted proteins | sample 1539321 | NCBI WGS metagenome assembly ODAI01 (sample SAMN02144231, study PRJEB22623) | gut metagenome | biome: sheep rumen | host: Ovis aries | place: New Zealand | reverse complement strand
TGTACTAACCAAACTAAAAGCAAATGAAACAAAAGAGATTCTTACTCAGTTTCCTGTGTCTGCTGTGCAGTATAATAATGTACGCGCAACAGGAGATTACGGGTACGGTGACCGATGCCATGGGCCCGGTCATCGGAGCTACTGTCATGGAGAAGGGCACCCAGAACGGAACGGTGACCGACTTCGACGGAAACTTCAAGCTCAAGGTAGAGCCTGGACGTACGCTGGTGTTCTCGTACATCGGCTACCAGACCCAGGAGCAGCCTGCCAAGGACGGCATGACGGTCGAGATGAAAGAAGACGCCCTGTCGCTGAACGAGGTGGTAGTAACGGGCTACACCACGCAGCGCAAGGCCGACCTGACCGGAGCCGTGTCGGTGGTCAGCGTCAACGAGCTGGCCAAGCAGAACGAGAACAACCCGATGAAGGCCCTTCAGGGCCGTGTGCCGGGCATGAACATCACGGCCAACGGTAGCCCCTCGGGAGCTGCCACGGTTCGCATCCGTGGTATCGGTACGCTGAACAACAACGACCCGCTGTACATCATCGACGGCGTGCCCACGCAGAGCGGCATGCACGAGCTGAACGGCAACGACATCGAGTCCATCCAGGTGCTGAAGGATGCCGCCTCGGCCTCTATCTACGGTTCGCGCGCCGCCAACGGTGTGATCATCATCACCACGAAGAAGGGCAAGGAGGGCACCGTGAAGGTGAACTTCGACGCCTCGGTGGCCGCCTCGCTCTATCAGAACAAGATTGAGACGCTGAACGCCCGCGAGTGGGGCCGTGCCTTCTGGCAGGCCAACGTGAACGACGGCCTGGACCCCAACAACAACAACCTGGGCTACCGCTACAACTGGAGCTACGACGCGCTGGGCCGCCCCGTGCTGAACGGCATGGCCATGAACATGTTCCTCGACGACAATGCCACCGTCCGCTCGGGCGACACCAACTGGTTCGACGAGGTCACCCGCACCGGCATCGTGCAGCAGTACAACGTGTCGGTGAGCAACGGCTCGGAAAAAGGCAACGCCTTCTTCTCCATGGGCTACTACGACAACAAGGGTACCATCAAGGACTCGAAGTTCAACCGCCTGTCGGCCCGTGCCAATGCCGACTACAAGCTGTTCAACGGCATAGTGACCATCGGCGAGAACTTCACCGTCAACCGCACCAAGGGCATCGACGCCCCCGGCGGCATACTGAACAACGCCCTGGAGTTCAACCCCAACTTCCCCATCTATGCCGAGAACGGACAGTTTGCCCAGTCGCTGGGAGCCTACTCCGAGCGCGAGAACCCGCTGAGCATGCTGTATAATACCAAGGACAACGAGTACACCCAGTGGCGTATGTTCGGCGACGCCCACTTGAGCATCACGCCGTTCAAGAACTTCACCGTCCGCACCACCCTGGGCATGGACTATACGCAGAAGGAGCAGCGCTTCTTCACCTACCCCATTGCCAACGGCAAGGTGGTACGCACCGACACTGCCGTCGAGAGCAAGCAGGAGCACTGGATGCGCTGGATGTGGAACGCCATAGCCACCTACAACTTCGAGTTTGGCCGTCATCGCGGCGATGCCATGATCGGTATGGAGATAAACCGCGAGAACTACAAGATGAGCAGTGCCCAGCGCTACGAGCTGGCCATCCTGAACACCGACTACATGTGGCCGTCGGCCGGTTCCGGCAAGCAGCTCGCCACTGGTTTCGGCAACGGCTTCTCGCTGGTGTCGTACTTCGCCAAGGTGAACTACACCTTCGCTGACCGCTATATGGCTTCGTTCACCATCCGCCGCGACGGTTCCAGCCGCTTCGGTACCAACAACCAGTACGGTACGTTCCCCTCGTTCAGTGCCGGCTGGCGTATCTCGCAGGAAAGCTTCATGAAGAAGACCAGCAACTGGCTCGACGACCTGAAGCTGCGCTACTCATGGGGCCAGACCGGTAACTCGGAGATTGACAACAACGCCCGCTACACGCTCTACCGTGCCATCACATCGACCGGCCTCTGGGGCTCCGGCGCTGCCGGCACGTCCTACGACATCGGCGGCACCAACGGCGGCATCACGCTGCCCAGCGGCTATGTGCGCAGCCAGCGCGGCAACGAGGACATCAAGTGGGAGACCACCATGCAGCACAACATCGGTGTTGACTTTGCCCTGCTGCGCAACGAGATATACGGCAGCTTCGACTGGTTCTACAAGAAGACCACCGACATCCTGCTGCCCATGGACGGTATTGCCGCTATGGGCGAGGGCGCCAGCCAGTGGATCAACGCCGGCGAGATGAAGAACGTCGGCTGGGAGTTCACCTTAGGCTACCGCCACAAGACCTCGTGGGGCCTATCGTGGGACATCAACGGCAACATCAGCCGCTACGTCAATGAAGTCAGCCTGCTGCCCGAGACGGTGGCTGCCAAGGGCACCTTCGGCGGCAACGGCGTGAAGAGTGTCGTCGGCCATCCGCGCGACGCACAGGTGGGCTATGTCGCCGACGGCATCTTCAAGAGCCAGGAAGAGATATACAACCATGCCGTGCAGGACGGTGCCGGCCTGGGCCGCATCCGCTGGAAAGACCTCAATGGCGACGGCCGCATCACCGAGGCCGACCAAGACTGGATATACGACCCGACGCCCGACTTCGCATGGGGCCTGAACATCTACCTGCAGTACAAGAACTGGGACTTCACCATGTTCTGGCAGGGCCTGCAGGGCCGCGACGTTGACTGCCGTGCCTACAAGACGAAGACCGACTTCTGGGCCAACAGCGAAGTCAACGTGCCCAACCTGAACAAGGGTGTCCGCGTGCTCGACGCCTGGAGCCCCGCCAATCCCGACAGCAACATCCCCGCACTCACCACGTCGGACACCAACCGCGAGGGCCGCGTGTCGTCCTACTATATTGAGAACGGCTCCTACGCCAAGCTGCGCACCATCCAACTGGGCTACAACCTGCCCAAGAGCGTTACCGACAAGATTCGCATGGACCGCATCCGCCTGTACATCTCGGCACAGAACCTGGTGACCATCAAGAGCAGCAAGTTCTCCGGCAACGACCCCGAGAACCCCGGTTTCGACTATCCTATCCCCCTGAACCTGACCTTCGGACTTAATGTGGGATTCTGAACCAATAAACGTGAAACAATAAACATTGATTGAGACTATGAAGAAAATATCGATAAAAAAGCTTGCCAATAAAATAACGCTTATTGGTTATGGTTTATTGGTGACGGGCTTTACCGCCTCGTGTACCAGCTTCTTGGAAGAGCAGGTGCCGCAGGCCACGCTGACACAAGACCAGGTGAAAGACCCGAAATATATTGACAACGTGCTCATTTCTGCCTACGCCGGCCTGGTGAGCATTGAGGACATGAACGCCTCGTTCTCGCTGTGGAACTACGACACCCGCTCTGACGATGCCTACGTGGGCGGTGCCAACTTCGCCGACGGCGATGTGTTCCACAACCTGGAGCGCGGCACGGGCATCCTGACCACCGACTGGAACTTCAGCTCCATCTGGACCCGCTTCTACAACTACCTGTCGCGTGTGTCGCTGTCGCTCGACATGCTGGCCGATGCCGACCAGAGCAACATCACCATCCAGCAGCGCACCGGCGAGATGAAGTTCCTGCGCGCCTACGGCCACTTCCAGCTGAAGCGCCTGTTCAAGAAGATTCCCTTCGTCACCAAGCCCAACATGACCGAGGACGACTACAACAACCTGTCGAACGTGGAGTACACCAACGACCAGGGCTGGCAGCAGATCATCAACGACCTACAGGATGCCTACGCCGTGCTGCCCGTACAGCAGGCCGAGAAGGGCCGTCCCACCAAGGCTGCCGCCGCTGCCTTCCTGGCCAAGGTCTATCTCTACAAGGCCTACCATCAGGACGATGCCGCCAGCAACCGCGTGACGAGCATCAGCGCCGACGACCTGCAGCAGGTGGTCAACTACACCACCCTCTCTATCTATACCTCGGCAGGCTACGGCCTGGAGAGCGACCTGCACAACAACTTCCGCCCGGAAGAGCAGTACGAGAACGGCAAGGAGAGCATCTGGGCCATCCAGTATTCGAAGAACGACGGCACCACCTGGGGCAACCTCAACTTCTCCAACCGCCTCATCGTGCCATGTATCCCCAAGGTTCACGACTCGGGCAACGACTTCTACAAGCCGTCGCACAACCTGGTTGATGCCTATCGCACCAATGTTGACGGACTGCCCCGTCTCGACGACTTTGCCGAAACCGACTATGCCGTAGGCTCGGCCGAGACCGTCGATCCGCGCCTCTTCGTCACCGTGGGCATGCCCGGCACGCCGTATATGTTCAACCCCGGCTACATAATGGAAACCACCACCAGCACCTGGAGCCGCAGCGGCGGCCAGTACGGATACTTCGTGTCGCTGAAGCAGAACGTTGACCCGGCACTGACCAACAGGTATCTCTTCAACTGCGACAACCAGTGGGCATCGTCGATGAACCGCATCGTGTTCCGCTATGCCGACGTGCTGCTCATGCGCGCCGAGGCACTGGCCCAGCTGGGCAACACCCCCGAGGCCATCCAGCTGGTCAACCAGGTGCGCACACGTGCCGCCAACATGGCTACCAGCAGCGTCGTGGCCAACTATCCCACGAAGTATGGCGTACACTTCATGGTACGCGGATACAACGGCAGCTACTCGAAGGACGAGGCCATGAAGATCATCAAGATGGAGCGCCGCCTGGAGCTGGCCATGGAGAGTGAGCGTTTCTTCGACTTGGTGCGCTGGGGCGATGCCGCCACCGTCATCAACAAGTTCTACTCCGACGAGGGCCGTACCATGAACTTCCTCGACGGTGCCCACTTCACCGCCGACAAGAACGAGTACCTGCCCATCCCCTTCGAGCAGATGTCAGCCTCTAACGGACACTACCAGCAGAACTGCGGCCAGTGGTAAAAAACGACGAGACCCCCATCCCTGCCCCGTGAGGCAGGGGGGCGGTCAACAAAAAGAAACGAATTACAAACAAAAAACAAGATATTATTATGAACACACCTATTAATAATATAGTTGCTTCCGGTAAATACTGCTTACGCCAGTATCTGCTGAGGGGCAAGGGCGCGGGCCTGCTGCTGCTGTTTGCCCTGTGCATGCTCACTGCCTGCAGCAGCGACGACGACGCGAGCCTGAACGTCAGCGGCTCCTGCCTCGTAGAGGAACTGGTGCTCAACAACCAGTACACCGCCACTATCAATCTGGAGAAGCGGCTCATCAAGGTGAAGGTGCCCGTCACGTTCAACCAGAAGGCCGACATGCAGATTACCAGCCTGCGCACGGCTCCCGGTGCCGTCACCAATTTCCATGTGGGCGACCGCCTCAACTTCGAGTCCGACAAGACGCTGCACGTGCAGAACGGCGACCTCATGCTCGACTATCAGGTCAGCGTGCGCAACGACGAGGCCAAGATGACGCTCTTCCTCTTGGGAGGCGTCAAGGGCTCCATTGACCAGGAGAACAAGACTATCAAGGTGGCCGTCAATGCCAAGAGCGGCATCGACCTGAGCAACGTCGTCTTCGAGGTGCAAGGCTCCGAGGATGCCGTGTGCAGCCCCGCCAGCGGTACCATGGGCGACTTCTCCCAGCCGTTCACCATCACGCTGACCGACAATACGGCCACGACTACCTATACCGTGTATGTCACGCTGATTACCGACCCCGTGGCCCTCTTCGTGGGCGAAGCCGAGAACGAAGAGATGCTGAACCCGGAGGAGAAGGCCGCTGCCAAGTGGCTCATCGGCAACATCACCGACGGTGTCTATGCTTCGTGGGACGACATCATCAGCGACAACATCTCGCTCGAAAAGGTGAAGTTCGTCTTCTTCCACCGCCACTGCACGCCCTACGGCACGTACAACGGCTTCGTGGATGCCGAGAAGAAGGCCATGACCGCCCTCTCGAAGATGAAGGAACTCAGAGACCGCGGCGTAGGCTTCGTGCTGCAACGCTCGGCAGTCAACTACGCCATCGCACTGGGTGCCATGCCCGAGGATGCCTTCCCCAACAACGTCTGGGGCACCGACGGCGAAGGCTCCGACCTCATGGGTGCTGACCCCTGGACCTACCGCGTCTATGACATCAACCACCCGCTGTGGCAGAACCTGAAGCGCTCGCCAACGCTCGGCGACGACCGCATCATCACGCTCGACGAGGGATACACCATCTGTAACACCACGTCGCAGTACGGATTCTGGGGCGACTATCCCAACAAGGAGGCCGTCGAGGCCAAGACCGGCGGGCGCGCCCTGGGTGGCGACGGCAACGTGTCGTCGTGGGAACTGAAGGCTGCCGACGGCAACTACGGCAAGGGCGGCATCATCTGCCTCGGCTCGGGTGTGCTCGACTGGAACTCGCCGACGCCCTACACCTCTAACTACCATGACAACATGGGACAGATCCTGCTCAACGCATACGATTACCTGACCAAATAACAAATACTGAAAACGATTATGAAAAAGATGCTTAATATCATGTTGACAGGACTGGTGGGCTGTGCTTTATGCACAGCAACCACCTCCTGCTCCGACAAAGACGACGTGACAGGCGACCCCCAGTACAACTGGGCAGGCACCACACAGTTCTTCAATCCTACCGACGAGCAGGGATTCTCCACCTACTATACTCCGGCCATCGGACGTGTCGGCGACCCCATGCCGTTCTACGACAAGGCTTCGGGCATGTTCCGCGTGCTCTATCTGCAGGAGTACGACAACAATGCCAGCCACCGCTTCCACCCATACTGGACGGTGCAGACACCCGACGGCGCCAACTACATGTCGCTGGGCGAGACGCTCGCTGTAGGCTCCAACGACTACCAGCAGGACGCTGCCCTCGGTACGGGCTGCTGCTACTACAACGAGAAAGACGGCCTCTACTACATCTACTACACCGGCCATAACGGCAATGCCAAATACCGCGAGGCAGTGATGCGCGCCACGTCGCCCGACTACATCAACTGGAGCCGCGACGAGCTGTGGCAGCTCAACGGCCCCGACTACGGCTACAGCAGCAACGACTTCCGCGACCCGCAGGTCTTCGTGGCCGACGACGGTCTCTACCACATGGTCATCTCTACCTACCCCGCCAGCGGCGGCGACCCCTGCTTTGCCGAGTTCCAGTCGGACGATATGAAGACGTGGAAGCACGTAGGCCGCTTCCCCATGATCTGGAGCCGCATGCTGGAGTGTGCCGACATCTTCAAGATGGGCGACTGGTGGTATCTCGTCTATAGCGACAGCAACCAGCAGCCGTGGAGCCGCAAGGTGAAATACAAGAAGGCTGCCACCTACGAGATGCTGAAAGGCAGCTTCGGCGGCGATGCCGGCGAGGTGGCTCTCGACAACCGCTCGTTCTATGCCGGCAAGACGGCCTCGAACGGTACCGACCGCTTCATCTGGGGCTGGTGTCCCTTCCGCTACGGTGCCAATATCCACGAGAAGAATATCAACCACGGCGGAGCCTGGGCCGAGCCGGCCTGGAGCGGTGCCATGGTGTGCCACAAGGTGATTCAGCATGAGGACGGCTCGCTGACGCTGGGTGCCGTGCCTGCCATGGCTGCCAAGTACAACGTGCCGCAGCCCGTTGCCGTCATGGCCTCCAACGGCTATAGCAACGGCACACTGACGGGCGACGGGGCCTACGTGCTCTACAACCGTCTGGGCGCACACAACCACATCACCTTCAAGGTGAAGACAGCAGGCAACGGCGACAACTTCGGCGTGTCGTTCGTCCGTGGTTCCGACTCGGAGAAATACTACTCGCTGGTGGTTGCCCCCGACGGCGACGGCCGTGTCATCCACATGGAGCAGGAAGGCGTGAGTGGCATCGGCGAGATTAAGGACGACGGCCAGGCACTGACCCGTGGCAGCTGGTTTGCACAGCCCGCCGACAACGTGTTCAACGTGGACATCTACACCGACAACTCGGTGCTCGTGATGTACATCAACAACGTGGCCTGCTACACGCAGCGCATCTACGGCATCCAGAAGAACTGCTGGAGCATCAACAACTACGGCGGCTCCATCGCCGTCAGCGATGTCACTGTCTGGCAGTATTAATTCATCCGTTCCATCCTTTCCGGCCGGGCTTTGGTTAGCCCGGCCGGTTTTTTCTTTTCTGTTAAATCTATTTCCGATGTTCCACTTTTCCCTTCACGCATGCAATAAACCATTGTGTTTCAACGTTTTACGGTGAAGGGAGAAAAAACATAATCAAAGGACGGCATTGGGGTATTGGTCGCTGGGGTACAGGTCGCGGCAAATGGCTCCATGCGGGCCTATCGTTACACAGACTCAAGAAGCACCGTCTGTCGCCAAGGCATTACCTATTGCCGACGAACGTCGGCAGTTCTGCTGACGAACGTCGGCAATACTGCTGACGTAGGTCGGCAATACATTTTCATGCTTCGTAACTATACCACTCTATTTGCTGTTCCGTTTTCTCATCTCCGTAGGACGCTTTGCTGGTCAAACGCCGGACATGAGGCTGGCGGCGTTAGACCAGCTAAACGCCCTTAAGCGCCTTTGTCTGTGTAACCACATCATCTCCCTTCACCGTAACACCCACATCAACAGGCCGTTAACCCCTCGGTGAAGGGAGGAAGGGATGATGCAAAAGCAGTAGTAAACGAATAATACTAAATAGTGAACGATTGTTTCATGTACGATATTTAGCAGTAAATGAAACATTTTTCATCATACATTTGGCCGATTGTTGCTACTTTTGCAGTCGAAAGAACAGTAGATTTTTATCATACGTTAGTAGTTAGTAGTTTTGTAGTTAGTAGTTAGTAGTTAGTAGTTTTGTAGTTTTCGGTCTTCACTTTGAGGTTTAAAGATTGTTTTTTCAGGTTGACAAATAAAACAGACAACATAAACATCTAATAATTAATACTAATTTTTTACAACATGAAGAAACGATTACTCACCCTGGCCATGACAATGGCTACACTCGCTGCCTCGGCACAGATAGTTATCTGGAACGGCGACGGCAAGGAAACAGGCAAAGACGGCGGATTCTGGAACCGCGCCGATCCTACCGTTGTAGATGAAGACGGCAACAAGTATCTGAAGATTACGACCAAAGCCAAAACCGATGACTGGGAAAATGAACACTTCAATTTTCATCTGCCATTTACTGCCAACTTCAAGGGATTGCGCCGTATTTCCTTCTGCCTGAAGATGGAGAAAGGCCATAATGTATTATTGAAACTAAAACATGGTACGGACGTAGTGTCGCGCTGGTTTTATTACAATGGCGACGAAACCCACAAGAATACGTGGCAGAAACTGAATTTCGAGTTTAGTCTTGGTACGGACAATGATAAGGTAACAGACAGTCCGGAAGAAGAAAGCTATCTTGAAATCTGGCCTTTCGAAGACAATGAGGCTACACATGCAGCAGAGAATGTAGGCCAAATTATCTGTCTTGACAATATACAGGTGGAAGGCCCGATGCTGAAAGATGGTGCCGCCATCCGTACACTGGCCGACAACTCGCTGACCAGCCGGCAGGTAGAAATCACCGGTTCGCTGAGCAAGGGAAAATATCAAGATACATGGAGTGGCGACTGGAAGAACGTCGACTTCGACGACTACTCGCTGCTGCTCAGCAAGATGTCGGACGATGTCTGCTTCCTCAACCTGACAGGTGCCGCTGTGAGCGACGGCGACAGCCCTCAGCTGCGCACGAAGAACCCCAACCTGCTGATTCTCTCGCCCACAGTCTTTTATGACACTGACAACGTCATCCGCTGGGATGGTAAAAAAAACAACACCCCGAAGATGGTGCTCACCGATGCCTCCGCCTTCTATACCCCCATCGACTTCCATGCCGATGCTGTAGAGGTGACGCGTAACCTGAAGGCCGGCATCAATACGCTCTGCCTGCCATTCTATGTCGGAGAGGCCGAAATCAGCAGCAGTTGCAAGATAGCCACCTATTTGTCATCGACAGCCTCTGCCGTCAACTTCGCCTATGCCGACCATGCCGATGCCAACGTGCCCTTCTTAGCTACTGCCGTCGATGCCGATGCCGCGACACTGAGCTTCACCAATAAAGGTGTCGTGAATACTCCTAATGCTCTTGGCACCACATTCGTAGGCATCTATGCTCCTCTGCAGAGTGCTGAGAATTACTATGGCATCAACGCTGAGGGCAAGTTCCAGAAAGGCGGATTATCTGCTAGCGTCAACAGCTTCCGTGCCGTGCTCACCTCGGTGCCTGCTGCCGCACCCGCTATTTCGTTGATCGACGGCGACGCGACGGGCATCAATATGGTTCGTGGTGAAGGGTTAAGCGTTGATGGCGCTGAGGCATGCTACAACCTGCAGGGCCAGCGCGTGACGAAGCCCGCCAAGGGTCTGTATATCGTGAACGGGAAAAAGGTGATGTTTAAATAATTAAGGTATGGAGGACAAAACGATGAAAAAAACATATATTACCCCTGTGACAAAGGCCATCAACGTAGAAACAGTACAGATGCTGGCTACTTCTGTAGGTGTACAGATAGTAGAAGGCGAGTACAAAGGCGAGTTCAATGCCCCCGGCCTCAACTTGACAGCCAACGATGATTTCTTCAATTTTATAAACCAATAAAAAAAACAGATTGATTATGAGAAAGCTATTTTTACTCAGCATGTTGTTCGTAGCAACAACGGGTTTTTCACAAGTCGTGCTGTGGAACGGCGACGACAAGGAGCTAGGAAGCGACGGTGGCTTCTGGGGCCGCGCCGAGCCTACCGTGGTAGATGAAGGCGGCAACAAGGTGATGAAGTTCACCCTGAAGGCCAACCCCGGCGGCTGGGACCAGGAGCACCACAATGCCGCACTGCCCGTGGGCGATGCCGACTTCAAGGGGCTGCGCCGCGTCACCTTCCGCCTGAAGATGACCGACAAGCACAACGTGATGGTACAGCTGGAAGGCAAGGACGGGGCATACAATGCCAAGCGCGTCTTCTGGTACGACACGCCGGGAGAGTGGCAGGTGATGGTCTATGAATACAGCGTAGGCCCTGAGAACGACAAGATTACCGACACAGGCAACAACGTGCTGGCCATCTGGCCCTACGAGGAGACCGCCGACGGCGAGGGCAAGACGTTCTATGTGGACGACATCAAGGTGGAAGGCCCGATGGTGAACGGCGTGGCCGTGCGAAGCCTGGCCGACAACTCGCTGACCGGCGAGGTGAAGGTGACCGGCGTCATCGGCAAGGGTACCTACCAGAACACCTGGGACGGCGCCTGGCACACGGAGGGCTACGACGACTATGCCGTGCTGGCCTCGAAACTCGCCAGCACCTGCACCAAGCTCGACGTGAGCGAGGCCGGACGCTGGGAAGAAGACTGGACGGCCATCCAGGCCAAGTGCCCCGGCATCAACATTGTCTTCAACACCACCGCCATCAAGAGCGTGCCTGCTGCCGAGCAGGTGGGTGCCGCAGAGGCTTACACACTGACCGGTGTGCGCTGCACACAAACCAGCGGCAAGGGTCTCTACATCGTCAACGGACGTAAGGTATTAGTCAGATAAAGTCTGGTTAGTAGATAGCATTTCCTCTCTGAAAAAACGTTCATAGCACATCACGTATGTTGCAATGAACGTTTTTTTTTATCTTTTGTATCATTTTTTATAGCATAACAGCAGTAAAAGCATTATCTTTGCAGTCAAAATTTCAATAACTAAAATATTACTAACAATGAAGAAAATGCTTATAACCATGCTTGCCGTACTCGCAGGAACACTGGCCAAGGCCCAGACCATGCCCGAAATCCTGAGCGACCGGCATGCCATGCTGCGGCTGCAGCAGAACAGCAAGTTGATCCTGCTGCCGGTACAGGAGTCGGAAGAGATTGCCTCCATCGCCGTGCTGGACAGCCGCAACGAGATGGTGCAGCGGCTGAACGTGAAGCTGGCCGTTGACCGCGTAGATTATTTCGTGCCGTGCAGCCTGAAGGGTGCGCGGCTGATGGACATCGAGTTCCGTGGCGAGCGCCGGCAGAAGGGTGCCATGAAGGACTTCGCCTGCTGGAAGGAGATGAAATATGCCGACACGTTCGACACCACGAACCGCGAGCACTTCCGTCCCGCCTACCACCACACCCCGCTGTACGGATGGATGAACGACCCCAACGGTATGTTCTATAAGGACGGCGTGTGGCACCTGTACTACCAGTGGAACCCCTACGGCTCGCAGTGGGAGAACATGACGTGGGGACACTCCACGTCGCGCGACCTCATTCACTGGGAGGCACAGCCCACGGCCATCGAGGCCGACTGGCTGGGCTCGATATGCAGCGGCTCGTGCGTGACCAACGGTCAGGACGTGGTGGCCTTCTACACCTCGGCCGGACACCACCAGACGCAGTCGATGGCTGTGTCGAAGGACGGCGGAAAGACATTCACGAAATTCAGCGGCAACCCCGTGCTGACCAGCGATGCCCCCGACTTCCGCGACCCGAAGGTGTTCTGGAACGAGCAAGCCCGGCTGTGGAACATGGTGCTGGCCGTAGGTCAGGAGATGCAGATCTTCTCGTCGAAAGACCTGAAGGCCTGGCGCTATGAGTCGTCGTTCGGCAAGGAATACGGCAACCACGGCGGCGTATGGGAGTGCCCCGACCTCTTCCCCCTGACGGTGGGCAAGCAGGGCGGCGACACGAAGTGGGTGCTGCTGTGCAACATCAATCCCGGTGGCCCGTTTGGCGGCTCGGCAACCCAGTACTTCGTGGGCGACTTCGACGGCCACAAGTTCACTTGTGAGTCGATGCCCAAGGTC
>ODAI013288946.1_pt1 | contig 12816 bp, 9 predicted proteins | sample 1539321 | NCBI WGS metagenome assembly ODAI01 (sample SAMN02144231, study PRJEB22623) | gut metagenome | biome: sheep rumen | host: Ovis aries | place: New Zealand | reverse complement strand
GTGCAAGGTGTGTTAGGGGCCCGGGGCACGGGGCCTTTGTTGAGGAAATTGGAAAAAAAGATGCCGGCAAACCGCGTAGCAACCCCCCCCCTAAAGCCGTACGGGAGCACCCCCCGGGGGGCGTGCTCGCGGCGGGAGCCGCATCCGAAATTCTTCCGAGCAAGCAGGATGCTCGCACCCCGATAGCGGGGCTCGTTCAGGACAAAGTCCGGATTGATCGGACGCTTGCTGTTGTCCATTCCCGGTTCGCCCTTGTCCAGATACCGCCACTCGTCAAAGCAGTTCGGGCCATACCCCGTGCGGTAGATCGATTTCAGAAACTGCTTCGGAATGATTGCATCCGTATCCACGTTGCTGCGATCAAGCGGAGCAACCAACCCTGTGTGCACTGTCAGTTTTTCCATTTTGCGCTCCTTAGAAAAGCTTGGTCACATCAACAAAATGCCCCATGACTGCCGCAGCAGCGGCCATCGCAGGACTCACGAGGTGCGTCCTGCCGCCCTTGCCCTGGCGGCCTTCAAAATTGCGGTTGGAGGTCGACGCGCAGCGCTCGCCCGGATTAATGCGATCGGCGTTCATGGCCAGGCACATCGAGCAGCCCGGCTGCCTCCACTCAAAGCCCGCATCCTTGAAAATCATGTCCAGGCCTTCCTTCTCCGCCTGCAGCTTCACCAGTCCCGAACCGGGAACGACGATCGCCTGAGCAACGCTCGGAGCCACGCGCCGCCCGAGCTTTCTGACAACGTAGGCGGCAATGCGCAGATCCTCGATGCGGCCGTTCGTGCACGAACCGATGAACATGCGGTCCGGCCTGATGTCCACAATGCGCGTTCCGGGTTCAAGGCCCATGTATTTGAGCGCTCTTTCCCAGCCTTCCCGCTTCACGGGATCCGGCTGCTTTTCCGGATCCGGAACGACGCCGTCAATCGAGGTCACCATCTCGGGCGAAGTCCCCCAGGTCACCATGGGACGCACTTGTTCTGCGCGCATCTCAACCACGATGTCAAACTTCGCATCCGCGTCACTGTGAAGCGTCTTCCAGTATGCAACCGCCTGATCCCAAAGCTCGCCGGTTGGGGCAAGCGGGCGGCCGCGCATGTATTCAATCGTCTTTTCATCAACGGCGACCAGGCCGGATCTGGCGCCGGCCTCAATGGCCATGTTGCAAAGCGTCATGCGGCCTTCCATGGAAAGCGCCCGGATGGCTTCGCCGGCAAATTCAATCGTGCAGCCCGTGCCGCCGGCCGTGCCGATCTTGCCGATGACCGCAAGCGCAAGATCCTTTCCGGTGAGTCCCGGCGCAAGTTTGCCGTCGATCCGCACAAGCATGTTGCGGTTCTTCTTGGTAATCAATGTCTGGGTGGCGAGCACATGCTCGACTTCGGAGGTTCCGATGCCGAAGGCAAGGGCCGCACAGGCTCCATGCGTGGACGTGTGGCTGTCCCCGCACACGACGGTCATGCCGGGGAGCGTCGCCCCTTCTTCCGGGCCCATCACATGGATCACGCCCTGCCCCCTGTCCATGAAGGGGAAGTAGGCTGCGCAGCCCACGCTGCGGATATTCTTGTCAAGCGTTTCGACCTGCAGATGGGCAATCGGATCGGTAATTCCGTCCATGCCGCGCTCCCAGCCTGTCGTCGGGGTGTTGTGATCGGCCGTTGCGACAATCGAGCTGATCCGCCATGGCTTCCTTTTTTGCAGTTTCAGACCCTCGAAAGCCTGCGGGCTTGTCACCTCATGCATCAGGTGTCTGTCGATATAAAGCGTTGTCGTGCCGTCAGGCTCCGTGTCGACGACATGCTCATCCCAAAGTTTGTCGTAAAGGGTCTTTGCCATGATCACAATTTCTAGCTTGATTTTTTTGTAAAGGCTGCCAGGGGCCGCGGTACGGAACCGCGCCGGAAATAGGCATTGCAGATCAGTATGCCACAACTGTTTTGAGCCGATTTGGCAGATCGAAAAATCCAACAAAAACACGGCGAAAACTTGACTGCGCAGTCATAGAATTAAGGAGATTGCCTAGAGACTGAGGAGAACGTTCTCATGCTGCCAGCCCGCCGTTCATTCTGTGCCCTGACCTGTGTCCTGCTGCTCGCCGGCTGCCAGACGACCGTCAGCTTCACCAGCGATGTTCCCGGCGCAGTCGTGACGGGCGCTTCGGGACAGGTTTACGGGGAAACCCCTGCCGAGGTCAACTTTGACGACGACACGCTCAATGCGAGCCGGAATCCTGTTGACCGCTGCGCGAGGATCCCGGGCGTCACCTACACCTGGAAATCCGGGGCGCAGGCTTCAACTCCGACTCCCATCGTTCTGTGCGGCGACAGCCGGGTGTTTCAGGTCCATCTTGACAGACCCAAGCAGGCCCCCGGCGTCGAAACCGATCTGCGGTACGCACTGGAACTTCAGCAGCGTCGCGAAGCCCAGCTCAGGCATGAACTTGAAATGGAGCGCCTTTACAACGATTCCATGTGGCCGGGCATGTTTTGGGGGCCGGCGATGATGCCGCCACCACACCATCACCACCATCGGCCGCCTCGCCGCCATTAGCCCGATTCCGACTTTTGAACCGACACAGGGCTGAGCTCTGCGATAGACTGTCGGCCTCAAGATTTTTGTGAAGATCAATGGCTAAGAATATTCTCACCCCTGCAGTCCACGCGACAAGCGATGACCTTGTGCAGATCGCCCTGCAAGCGGCCGATTCCAGCTCCATCTATGAAGATGCCCTGTGCGATGAGGCGCTCGAGCAGGCATGCAACAGCATTTTTGCAACAGGAGAGGATTCCGAAATCGAATCCGCCCTGCACTCCCTGAAAGCCGATGAAGACTCCTCTGCCTACGATGCCCTGCTGGCGATGGCCGAGGACTGTGCGCAAAGCTACAGCGATGAAAGAGGCTGCCACCAGCTCGTCCTGATTCCGCTTCTTGCCTGGAGCCGCTATCAGATTCCGAGCGGGAAAATCGACCAGAACTCGCTGAAAGGCATTGCTGATGCCCTTCGCGACCGGTTTGCGACTCCCGAGGCGAGTGTCACCATGGGAGACAGCCTGATATCCGCAGACAATCTGCCCGAGCAGCTGATCGCCGTCCGGGACCTGCTTCTGTCTCTGACAAGCGGCCGCGTCCATCACGGCAGAGTCGTGAGCATTGCAAAGCTGCTCAAAAACTCCCCTCCGAATGATTTTTCGGACAGCCGCTATCTTGTTGCGGCAATCAGCGCTCCCAGCCCCTCCTCGCTTTTTGCCCCGCAGCAGAGGTCCTACATCGAGCGGATGCGTGCAATCATGGAATTTTCAATGGCCGTCCATGACATCCTCTGGCCGTCCATGGTCGGAACCGTCTTTCAGGTCCAGGCGCCAAGCGGTTTTTACACAGCATGGCGCCAGACTGAAACATCCATGCGCGTTTTCTGCCTGAAGTCCTTGATTTCGTTTGTCTGCTGCATGAATTACGAGCCGCAGAACCTGCTGATCACCACGGCACTGTTCACCAAACCCGGCGAGCCGGCTGAGGGAGAAAACAATTCGGAAATCCGCATTGGCGTGTCAACCGCAGACCGTCCGGAAGCGATCATTGCCGGCGTGGTCTGGTCCATGGTCAATGAGGATCCAGACTCCCTGCAGCAGTTTGCCGCGGACATTCTCAGAACTGAAAACGTCAACCAGATTGTTTCTCTTGACCAGGTGTTTCCGATGGAGTGGTGCGAGGACTGCGGCGCCCCGCTTTACGCAAACTCGGAAGGGCACGTGGTGCATATTGAGATGCCCGAGGAAATTCCTCTCGAAAAATTTGCGCCGACGCTGAACTGACCGCTCCAAGGCTCTGCCTGCGGCCTTTGCAAAGCAGGAAAAAGCGCATCTCACGTGCCGGGTCCCCCGGCACGTTTCTTTTGGAAATCAGCTGGCAACGGCCGGACTCTTGAATTTTCCATCATCCGCCCCCATATGGCAGTCAAGAAAACCTAACGTGCCGGCTCCGACCGGCGCGTTTCTTTTGGAGAATTCATTCAAATGCCTGCACAAGTTCATGGTTTCCAGACCGAGGTTGCCAAACTCCTCTCTCTGCTTGCTAATTCCCTTTATTCGAACAAGGAAGTCTTCCTGCGCGAACTGGTTTCCAACGCCTCTGATGCGATTGACAAGCTGCGCTTTTTGTCGATCACCCAGCCCGATCTGGTCAAGGACGATCCGGTCTTTTCCATCCGCGTCAAGGCCGACAAGGAAAAAGGACTGCTCACCATCAGCGACAACGGCATCGGCATGACGCTCGAGCAGGCGAACGAACATCTCGGCACCATCGCCAAGAGCGGAACAGAAGACTTCATGAAGTCCCTGTCCGGCGATCAGGCCAAGGATTCCGAGCTGATCGGACAGTTCGGCGTCGGCTTTTACTCTGCATTCATCGTTGCCGACCGCGTGACGGTGTATTCGCGCGCCGCAACGGCCGGCGCTGACGAAGGCGTGCGCTGGAGTTCCGACGGCTCGGGCACTTTCGAGTCCGAGCAGATCCGTCACGAAGCCCGCGGCGCGGAGGTTGTGCTGCACCTGAAGAGCACCGAGACGGGCTTTCTTGATTCCTGGACTCTTCGCGAAGCCATCACGAGATACTCCGACCACATCTCGGCGCCCGTCATGCTCTGGGATGTCAAGCCTGAAGTGGAAGACGCCAAGGAAGACGGCAAGGACGAGAAGAAGGAGCCGGTTTACGACTGGATTCAGGTCAACGAGGGCAAGGCGCTCTGGACCAAGACGCCCAAGGATGTCACGGAAAGCGAGTACAAGGAGTTCTACAAGCACCTCACCCACGACTGGGAAGACCCGCTCACTTGGGCGCACAACCGCGTCGAGGGGGATCTTGAGTACACGAGCCTTCTTTACATCCCCAAGCAGGCTCCCTGGGATCTGTTCTCCCGCGAGATGCAGCACGGCCTGAAGTTGTTCGTCCAGCGCGTGTTCATCATGGACAAAGCCGAGAGCTTCCTGCCCAACTACCTGCGCTTCGTACGCGGCCTGATCGACACGAACGAGCTGCCCCTGAACGTGTCCCGCGAACTGCTTCAGGACTCGATCGTGACGCGCAAGCTTAAGAAGGCACTCACCAAGCGCGCTCTGACGATGATCGAAAAGCTTGCCGCGGAAAAGGACAAGTATGCCGACTTCTGGGCAACCTTCGGCCGCGTGCTCAAGGAGGGCACGGTTGAAGACCCGGCCTCGAGCAACCAGATCATGAAGCTGCTGCGGTTTGCCTCCACTAAGGAGGAGTCCGCCAAGCAGACCGTGAGCCTGGCGGACTACATCGGCCGCATGAAGGAAAAGCAGACAAAGATCTATTATCTTGTCGCCAACAGCTACGAATCCGCTATCAACTCCCCGTATCTCGAATCCCTCAAGAAGAAGGACATCGAGGTTCTCCTCATGTGGGAGCGCGTTGACGAGTGGATGATGGGCAACACGCACGATTTCGAAGGCAAGGAATTCATCTCCGTCACGGAAAGCGATCTGAAGCTTGGCGAACTCGAAGACAAGAAGGACGAGGAAAAGAAGGATGAGGCCAATGGCGCCATCGAGCGCTTCAAAAAGGCGCTCGGCGACAAGGTCACGGATGTCCGCCTCGCCAGCCGCCTGGTTGACTCCCCGAGTTGCGTCGTCAGCGACGGCCCTGTCATGACTTCGCAGATGCGCCGCATGTTCGAAGCCGCCGGGCAGCCCGTGCCCGAGGACAAGTTCATCCTCGAAGTGAACGTTTCCCACCCCATCGTCGCCAAGGCGCTCGCCGAAGGCGATGAAGCCAAGTTTGCAACCTGGGCCGAGTTCATCTTCAGCCAGGCGCTGCTTGCCGATCAGGGTTCGCTCAAGGATCCCGCAGCATTCATCAAGAGTCTGAATGCTCTGATTGCTGGCTGAAACGCTCATTAGACAGCTTCCAAAACAAAGGCTCCGCGGTTCGATTTTTGGATCGCGGAGCCTTGTTTTTTGGGGGCGCCATTTTCCTGAAAATGCTTTGGGAGCAACCCTCCGCCGGTTTAGCTCAATCTCAAATTTCGTACCCTGCTCCGAGCGCAGTACAATCGTTCCTGTAAACCTTGTTGCAGGAGTGTTCTTATGGGACTCATTAGTGCTGCCGTAGGTGCCACGCTTGGCACGCTGCGCGATCAATGGAAAGAGTATTTTCTGTGCGACGCCCTCGATAACGACGTCTTGATGGTTCGAGGCACAAAGGTCGTCTCGTCCTTTTCCGGCAACAAGACCGGCTCGAACAACATCATCACCCAGGGCTCGGGCATCTCCGTTGCCAACGGACAGTGCATGATCATTGTCGACCAGGGCGTGGTCACCGAAATCGTCGCCGAGCCCGGGCTGTACACCTATGACAAGTCCACCGAGCCGAGCATCCTCGTGGGCGATCTGAACGAAGCCAAGATCCGCGAAGTTCTGCACGTGATGTGGGAGCGCTTCAAGTACGGCGGCGACACCGGGCATGACCAGCGCGTCTACTATTTCAACATCAAGGAAATCGTGGACAACAAGTTTGGAACGGCCGTGCCCATTCCCTTCCGCGTGGTCGACCGCAACGTCGGGCTTGATCTTGACGTGAGCCTGCGCTGCAACGGCGTGTTCTCGTTCAGGCTCACCGATCCGATTTCGTTCTACGAAAACGTCTGCGGCAATGTCACCTCGCAGTACGACGTGAGCCAGATCCAGTCTCAGCTCAAGGCCGAATTCATCAGTGCGCTGCAGCCGGCGCTTGCCAAGCTTTCCGACCTTGCCATCCGTCCCTATGCGATCCCCTCGCATGTCGCGGAACTGTGCCAGGCCATGAACCAGGAGCTCAGCCGCAAGTGGACGCAGCTGCGCGGCATCTCGGTCGTCTCGATCGCGATCAACTCGGTGACGCTGCCCGAAGAAGACGCCAAGATGATCCAGTCGATGCAGCGCGGTGCCGCACTGCGCGACCCGGCAATGGCCGCAGCGCAGCTTGCCGCCGCCCAAGCTGAAGCTATGAAAACCGCCGCCGGAAATCAGGCCGGCGCAATCACCGGCTTCATGGGCATGGGAATGGCGAGCCAGATGGGCGGCATCAACGCAGCCGACCTGTACAGAATGGCCGGCGCCCAGCCCCAGCAGTACCAGCAGCCGCAATACCAGCAGCCTGCGCAGCAACCCCAGTACCAGCAGCCCGCGCAGCAGCCGGCAGCTCCCGCCCAGCAGTCCTGGAAGTGCAGCTGCGGCAACGTGTGTACAGGCAAGTTCTGTCCCGAGTGCGGCAAGCCGCGTCCCTCGGCCAACTGGCGCTGCGCATGCGGCACGATCGCCACAGGCAAGTTCTGTCCGGAATGCGGGGCGAAGCGCCCTGACTGACAAAGGAGTGCGGCATGTCGGAATTAAAACGCTACAAGTGTCCGGCCTGCGGAGGAACTCTGGAATTCGACAGCGGTTCCCAGCAGCTCAAGTGCCCGTACTGCGACACGATCGTCGACATCCAGTCGGTCTTGGGCAAGGAAGATCCCCAGAAGCCGCCCCAGACGGCCGAAGCCGGTTCTGAGAGCGACCAGGACGGGCTCAGCTCCTACATCTGCCCGTCCTGCGGCGGGCAGATGGTGGTGACGGATACCACCGGCGCCTCGAGCTGCCCGTTCTGCGGCGCTCCCCAGATCGTTCCCAACAAGTTTGAGGGCTTTCTCAAGCCGGATCTTCTTGTCCCCTTCAAATTTGATCGCAAGGCGGTCAAGAACCAGTACTTCGAGCACCTCAAGGGCAAACACTTCCTGCCCCGTGTCTTCCGCAGCGAAAACCACATCAGCGAGACGCGAGGCGTCTACGTCCCCTTCTGGCTCTTCTCGAGCCGCGTGGACATGACGATGCGCTTTCGCTGCGAGAAGAAGCGCCGCTGGGAGGACGCCAACTACAGGTACGTCGAACACAAGTACTACGACGTGTACCGGCGCGGGCACCAGTCGTTCGAAGACGTTCCGGCAGACGGATCGGAACACATTCCGGACGACCTGATGGAGTCGATCGAGCCTTATTCGCCCGCCGACTCCGTCGAGTACGATCCGGCCTATCTGTCAGGCTTCTTGGCGCACACGTACGACGTGCCGGCGGAGAAGGTGGAGCCGCGGGCGCTTGCCCGCATGCAGGGATCAACGGAAGATTCCATTCGCAGTACGGTCACCGGCTACGATTCCGTGTCCTGCACATCCAAGGAGGCGGAATTCAGCAAGACCGCCCACCGTTATGCGCTCTTTCCCGTCTGGATCCTGAACACGATCTGGAACAGCCAGCGCTTTATCTTTGCCATGAATGGACAAACCGGCAGATTCGTCGGCAATCTTCCGCTTGACACGGCAAGGTACCGGCTCTGGTTCGGGATTTCGACCATTTTGTACACCCTTCTGTTCATAGCCATCTGGTTTGCCTATCTGGCTTCGGAACAGTCGGGAATGCTTTAGGCGAGGAGGCCTCATGGATCTCATCGATTCTCAGGACTTATGGATCGGAATCGGAGTCTGCTTCCTGCTCGGCCTGCTTGCAGCCTTCATCACCATGAAGGCGCTCACGGCCGGGTTGCGTTCCGTGCGGTTTCGCCAGGAAGCCTCCGGGTACGAAGTTTCCGGCAGTTTCAAGCTCACCGGGCAGCGGGATGAGTACGTTGGCACGCACACCGAGCGCATTCCCAAGCCCAAAAACAACAAGCGTTAATTTTTTGTGAGGTATCAATAATGGCTGAGATCACCACTCTTGCAAATCTGGAAACCAATCAGGTTCCCCAGGCCAAGATTGCCGAAGCACTCAAGGAAATCGATCTGACGTCGCCCACGGTGACGATGAGCTATGGCACCAAGACCATGACCGACATCGCCGGCTTTGCCGATACGATTCTGGCCAACGTCCGCGCCAAGGACGCCGGAGCCGTCGGCACCGATCTGCAGAATCTGATGCTCAAGGTCAAGGGCATCAAGATCGAAGACATCGCCAACAGCAAGAAGAGCTTCTGGGCCTCGCTCCCCGTGATTGGCAGCTTGTTTGACACTGTGAGCAGCAAACTGGCCGAGTACGACAGCGCCGCAAAGCAGATCGACGCCATTTCCGACAAGCTCGACGAGGCTCAGCTCGGACTGCTCAAGGACATCGAGGTTCTCGAGCAGCTTTACGAGAACAACAAGAACTTCTACACCGATCTCACGGCGCACATCATTGCCGGCGAGCAGCGCCTCGAGCAGGCGCGCACCGTCGAGCTTCCCGCCTTGGAAAAGAAGGCGCAGGACTCCAAGGACAACATGGATGCTCAGGCCGTCCGCGACTTCGCAGACATGATCAACCGCTTTGAAAAGCGCCTGCATGATCTCAAGCTCTCCCGCACCATCACGCTGCAGACCGCCCCGCAGATCCGCATGATCCAGGCAAACAACAGAACGCTTGCCGAGAAGATTCAGACCAGCATTCTGGCCACGATCCCGATCTGGAAGAGCCAGCTCGTGCTTGCGCTGTCCATCCACGGGCAGAAGAACGCTGCCGAGCTTCAGAAGTCCGTTGCAGACACCACCAACGAAATGCTCAAGAAGAATGCCGAGATGCTTCAGTCCTCGACAATTGAGACGGCCCGCGAAGTCGAGCGCTCCATTGTTGACGTCGAAACGCTTCGCGATGTCCAGGGCAAGCTGATCAACACCATTGAAGAGACGCTCAACATAGCGAACGAAGGCCGTGTGAAGAGACGCGAAGCGGAGAAGGAGCTCGCCGCCATGGAAACCGATCTGCGCAATCGCCTCACGGAACTCGCCGCAAAGAGCCGTGCAGACACCATTGCCGCAGCCAGGGGCGAGACCAAGGAAGCTGCAGCCTCCTAGCCTTCAGGATGACATCTCATGCAAAAGCAACCCGTTACACGCGATGAGGTGCAAAGGGCGCAAAAGGCCCAGACGGAGACCCCGGGAGCTGTCAGCCCCGAGATCTCCGCGGCCGCCCAGAAAGTCGGCTCGGGCATGAAGCGCTTTGCCAAGCGCTTCATGGTTCATGTTGCCGGCCTGCTCTTTTTTGCCCCGGCCATCTCTTCACTCACGACAGAGACCTTCGACACCGGCTTAGCAGCCGTGCTTGCCTACCTTGCCTTCATCTGCCTGCTGCCCCGTGGGCCGGTGAATGAGCGCAGCTGGTACATTCCGGCAGCTGCCGGCCTTGTCCAGTGGGCGATCGCCGGTCTGCTTGGCGCGCCGCTTGCCCTGGGCGCCTTCATCGGCGGCCTGCAGGCATTTGCGCTGCGCGCGATCCTCAAGAAGTTCCAGATGGGCTTCGAGTGGGTCGCAGCATTCTTCCTTCTGGTCGGTCTGACGGGAATCTTCACGAGCACGGCTGTCTCCAGCCTCTCCTGGGGCGTCATCATTTCGATGATTCCCGTTGCAGCCGCCGCCCTGGCCGTCGCCTATGCCGTCGGCAGGCTCTCGGAAGCCAAGAACAAGCAGGAGCTCGTGGCTGACATCCTCAAGCGCTTCAAGGAACTCTCCTCACACGAGCATCTCGGTTCCGGCGTTCTTGCGGAAATCGAGATTCTGGCCGATCGCGCGTCCCAATTTTTTACTACCATAAATAAAGGTGGCCATACGGACGACACCGTCATCGGGAAAGTGGACGTCGTCAGCCGCGATCTGCTGAACATTCAGAGCGGCAGATCCGCGCCGGAACGTCTTCTGCGCAGCATGCAGGATCTTTCCGAAGAACTCGACAAGATCCTCGAAGCGCGTGGCGGCCCCTCCAGCGGCATCATCGACGAGTACCGCGGCTACGAGCAGCAGGTTCGCGCTCTGCTGATTGCAAAACGCGATCTGGCGTCCGATTCGGCCAAGCAGATCGACACGATCGCCTATGCGGCCTACGGCATCATCAGGCAGATGCGCTCGGATCCGGCCGACCGGCCCGGCGGGGAGAGGTTCCTCAAGCGCTATCTCAAGGCTACCGCCGACATGGTCAAGGAAAGAAAGCGTCTGGAGGAAGCTTCGGCAACAAACCGGTCGGATGCACTCAATACTGCGCTTGCCCGCAGCGATGAAGTGCTCGAGCACCTGGCTCAGGCATTCAGGGATGAAGACCAGTATCTCATGACCAACGATACCGTGAACTTCACCGCCGAACTCAATGCGCTCGACACCTTCATGAAGATGCGCGGCCACTAGGCCCTGGCCAAAAAAAACTTCAGCCGGCTGCTCCCGGAAAAGGAACAGCCGGCCTTGTTTTTGCGCCGGTGCCGGGCAAGCCCGGCACATGCCGAAGCGCATCAGCGCTTTTCCCCCTTGACGACATCAAATCCGAACTTGCCCTCGGCGGCGGTCACGCGGATCGTGTCTCCGGGGCCCGCCTTGCCCTCAAGCAGCATCCTTGCAATCGGGTTCTCCAGATGCTCCTGCACGGCTCTCTTGAGGGGTCTTGCGCCGTACAGAGGATCAAAGCCGACACGTGCAATCTCGTCGAGCGCTTCGTCCGAGACCGTGAGCGTCACATCCTGAGCCGCCATGCGTCTTGCCAGCCGATCCGTCTGGATCTTGGCAATCGAGCGGATCGCCTTGTCATCGAGCGCATTGAACACCACGATCTCGTCAATGCGGTTCACGAACTCGGGGCGGAAATGCTGCTTGACCTCAGCCATCACCGCATCCTTGATCACATCGTGCCCCTGGCCGACAAGCTGCTGGATCTCCTGCGCTCCGAGGTTGCTCGTCATCACGATCACGGTGTTCTTGAAGTCCACCGTGCGTCCCTGGCCGTCGGTCATTCGCCCGTCATCGAGCACCTGCAGCAGCACGTTGAACACATCCGGATGAGCCTTTTCGACTTCGTCCAGAAGGATCACGCTGTAGGGCTTGCGTCGAACCGCCTCGGTGAGATATCCGCCCTCCTCGTAGCCGACGTATCCCGGAGGCGCGCCGATCAGGCGGGCCACGGAGTGCTTTTCCATGAACTCGCTCATGTCGATCCGGATCATGGCCTCGTCGCTATCAAAGAGGAACTCGGCGAGCGCCTTCGTCAGCTCGGTCTTGCCCACGCCCGTGGGACCAAGGAACAGGAACGAACCGTAGGGGCGGTTCGGATCGGACAGACCGGCACGGCTCCTGAGGATCGTGTCCGTCACGCGGGTGAGCGCTTCATCCTGTCCGACGACGCGGCGGGCCATCGCCTGCTTCATGCCAAGCAGCTTCTGCCGCTCGCCTTCCATCATCTTGGACACGGGAATGCCCGTCGCCCTGCTCACCACCTCGGCGATCTCCTCGGCGCCCACGCTCGTGCGCAGCAGCTTGGGCTTGGCGCCGGGATGCTTCTCGGCGCTTTCAGCCTTCTTAAGCCGCTCCTCAAGCTTGGGCAGCACGGCGTACTGCAACTCGGCAAGGCGCTCATACTTGGCCTCGCGCTTGCAGGCCTCCATCTCACGGCGGGTGCGGTCAATCTCGTCCCGGACGTCCTTCGCGCCGATCGCCTCGCTCTTTTCAGCCTTCCAGACCTCCTCGAGATCGGAGTATTCGCGAGAGAGCTTTTCAATTTCCTGCTCAATGGCCTCAAGACGCTTCTTGCTCGCCTCATCCGTTTCCTTCTTCATCGCCTCGCGCTCGATCTTGAGCTGGATGAGCCGGCGGTCGAGCTTGTCCAGAGCTTCAGGCTTGGAATCGATCTCCATCTTCACGCGGCTGGCGGCCTCGTCAATGAGGTCAATGGCCTTGTCGGGCAGGAACCTGTCCGTAATGTAGCGATGCGAGAGTTCCGCCGCAGCCACGATTGCAGGGTCGGTGATCTCGACGCCGTGGTGCGCCTCGTACTTCTCCTGCAGTCC